>Ga0209636_10000146_pt1 | contig 58110 bp, 51 predicted proteins | sample DeeMarSWOR152_54_FD_187464 | JGI IMG/M metagenome (GOLD analysis project Ga0209636, IMG submission 187464) | Marine sediment microbial communities from White Oak River estuary, North Carolina - WOR-1-52-54 (SPAdes) (version 2) | ecosystem: Environmental > Aquatic > Marine > Intertidal zone >...
GAGTGCTCCTTGAGGCTGGCTTCGAATATGTCACTGACATGGATGAGTTCAAAATCTTCCGTAAACGGAAGTAACATCGCCACCATACGGAAATGATAAAAAACTAACAGATAGGAAGTTTTCCGTAAGCCAGGTCCTTGCAGAATTTATCTATGTTTTCAAGTTCGGAGTCCATAACTTCCTCTATTTCTTTCCGAACATGGTCAAAGGAGTTCCCAGATTTCATGACGACCTGAGAAGCAGCTATGGCAGGCTGATCAATAGGCTTACCTATCTGACTCAAAAGCCATATGTAAACCTCCTCTATTCCAGGCACTTGCTCATGAATGCTGTTGGCAATCTTATGAGTCAAAAGATTATAGATTTTCCCAACGTGACTAACCGGATTCTTTCCTGCTGCTGCCTCAGAACATACAGGTCTGTTCAAAGGTATGACACCATTCACTCGATTACCCCTACCAACCTGACCCGAATCTGCACTGTCTGCGCTGGTGCCCAGCACGGTTGTGTAGACCCCGTCTACGCCTCTTCCCTCCACATCCAGAGTGTTTAAATTCACCGTAAAGTTTTCAAAATCAGCCTTTTCCTTCACAAACCCTTTTATCTCCTCTAGAATCTCAGCCTTTTTTCTGAAGTAATCTTTCTCACTTTCGACGAAACGGTCAACAAAAGCCATGGCGGTTGTCATATTCAGATTCGCGCCCCTTCTAAACCCCATCACCTTTACGTCTTCCCCCGACGCAGGAAACCTTTTCTTGAAATCTGTAGAATTCACGTACCGTTCAGTTTCCAGAACAACCTTTTCTGTTTTTGTCATGGGCGCATAACCCACAGCTGCAGAAGTGTCGTTGGCGCCGAGAAGCATTCCCTTCCTTTTGAAGATGTCCGTGAGCTCTGGGGACCCCGGTTGTAACTCCACCTCATACCTCACATGTTTTTCCGGATCCACAAATCTAAGGTTTTTATTGAACCACTCTTTTGCTGTTTGAATTGCCATTTTCTCAATGGGTAGGCTAACCCCACCAACTTCGAAGGTTGCTCTATCGCCGAATATGAGAAGCATGGGCTTCTTCACCGAACCTCCACCGAATCTGGTTTCAATTTCACCCGCAACCAGCAGAGACTTGTCAGCATTGTGGTGCATAATCGCCCCAAACTTCTCCAAATAGGCTCTGCTCAGCCTTACTGATACCTGATCCATGATGGCGTCGCATATGGAGTCAGGGTGACCAAGCCCTTTCCTTTCCACGATTTCAAGTTTTTGTTTCTCAATGGGTGTTTGGTTTAAGCCGTTGATCAACATGTTTCGCATATGAACACCTTGACGAAGGCTTATAAACGGCAACTAAATATATACCTTGCGATATTTAAAATATATAAAAAATAACCTTGGGTTATCAATGATAATAACGGGACCTACACTAAAAAAGTTAAGACTAGATTCAGGATTAACTCAAAGAAAACTAGCAGAGCTAGTAGGAGTTTCACAAGCCCACATCGCCAAAATTGAGGGCGGAAGAGTAGACCCCCGATTGTCAACAGTGAACAAAATTCTACAAGTTCTAACTGAAGGCGAAGGAAAAAAATGCGGAGAAGTCATGACAAAGCGAGTTATCTTCGTTAAGCCTACCGACAAAATCTTGAAAGTAAGTGAACTCATGATGAAAAACGCCATATCTCAGCTACCTGTCATTGAAAACAAAAGAGTGATAGGCACAGTTACGGAGGAGAGCATCATCAGAAATTTAAGTTCAACCATTGCAGAGGACCGAGTTGAGAAGGTGATGCAGCCGCCTCTACCAAGCGTTCCAGAAGACACAAGCGTCAGCATGATTAAACCTCTTCTAGAAGATCATGCTGGTGTGTTGGTCGTGAAAAAGGGAGATGTTGTAGGCATAATAACCCGATCAGACCTGCTAAAAATCGTTTCCAAAACCATCTAAAGAATTCTTACGTCTACCTCGGTTGGGGTCTCATGAAACATTAAGAAGTTGATAAAAAAAGAAAACCTCATTAGGAAAGCTGAAGAGGTCCTAACAGCTTAGCTACAACAATCTTATACATCGCTGGTTTTAACTTAAATTTGTAATAAAAATTGATAAATAGCCTATTTCATAGTTAGAAATATGCTAGAACATTTAAAAGAAGCTTGTGGAGTTTTCGGAGCACAAGATTTCGAACACAAACCCGTGTTTCCTTACATATACTGGGGACTAAGAGGCCAGAATCATCGTGGTCATCAGTCACACGGTTTTCTTACCTTTGATGGAAGATTTCATGTCCGCAAAGGTTTAGATTTGGTTCCTAAGATAAACAGAAAGGACATCCAAAAATGGGTTAAAAGACTTCCTGGAAATGTGGGCTTAGGACACGTGAGATACACAACCTCTGGCAGAACAGATGGCCAATCGTTGGTAAAAAGCACCGCACCAATATTGGAAAGAGCAAGAAAGACAAAAATTGCCACATCCTTCAACGGCAACATCGTTAACGTCCCAAAAATGGTAAGGGAAATCAAAGAAAAATTCCCAAGCTTTCAATACAATTTCGATGCGCAACTAATTTCCAAGAAGCTTCTCCTAAAAATTAGGGAAAAAGGTGATCTAGCTTCATCTGTTAGAAGTTGCATGAAAGAAATAGAAGGCGCCTTTTCCGTAGCTGGAATAACCCAAAAAGGAGAACTGTTCGCCTTCAAAGATCCATATGGAATAAGACCGCTCTGTTGCGGCTACAGCGAAGACCGCAAGACCTGCGCGGTGTCTTCAGAAACCGTTGGTTTGGATATCAACGGTCTTGAGTTTGATTTTGAGATAAATCCAGGAGAACTTGTGACTGCCTCAGAGGATGGTTTCATTCGGGAGCAACTAGTAAGATGCGAAAAAAGGGCACTATGTGCCTTTGAGTTCGACTATTTCGCTAGACCCGACTCACGGCTAGGGAACAAGTTTGTATATGAAGTGAGAGAAGAACTTGGAAGAAACCTTGCAAGAGAATATCCTGAAACCACAGAAGACATCGACATAATCATATCAATGCCCGAAACAGGCAACGACGCTGCCTTAGGTCTTCATGAAGTAACTGGCAAAAGATGGGAAAGGGCGTCAAGAAGACACAGATATGTGACAGAACGCGCTTTTATTTTGCTACCTGAGGAACGATACTCAACAATAGACCGAAAAATCAACATAATCGACCACAAAATCGTTGGAAAAAACGTTGCCGTAGTAGACGACAGCATCGTTAGAGGCGATACAACCAAGGTTGTGGTTAAGAAACTACGTAAAATGGGAGCAAAGAAAGTCTATTTGTTCATAACCTTCCCCAGAATAATAGGTCCCTGCTTCTATGGAGTTGACATGGCAACCTATGGCGAGTTGATAGGTTCTCGATATGAAACTGAAGAAATAGCTAAAATAATAGGCGCCGACAGGGTGAACTATCAATCAATAAACGGACTTGTCAAAGCCACTGGTTTGAGCAGAAACGAATTGTGTTTAGGATGCATTACCGGAAAATATCCTACTCCAATGGCTCAGAAACTGGCAGATGTAATGAAGGAAAGATTTGAGAACGGACAAAAAGAAACGGGGAGAATATACGAAGTTGCCATCAATTAGCGATGTAGCTGAAACTTCTCTCTTGTGCGTGGTGATTTAATGGAAAAAGTTGGCATCTTGGTTGTTTCTTACGGTTCAAGGGCAGCCGCGATGATAGACGCCTTAAGTCGCAGCGAAAATTACGTCGCAGAAATCTACGTTGTCGACAAGCAAAGGAATCCCTTCAATGTGGAAAAAGCAAAAAGACACGTTGTTATCTCCGACCTCAACGTAAAGGAAATCTGCAAGTTTGCCAAAAAACATGAAGACAACATAGACTTCGGGCTAGTTGGTCCTGAAAAGCCGATAATTGACGGTTTAAGAGATGTTATTGAAAAAGAAACTAGCATACCTATGATCTGCCCAACGAAAAGATATGCCCTTGAAGGAAGCAAGGTTGCGCAACGATATTTATTCCAAAAAGTTGCTCCAGAAGTTAACCCAAGATTCAAGGTATTCAATCCGAAGGATTACAGTAGCCTAGGGCAAGTGAAAAAAAACGTTTACGCTTGGCTAGACGAACTTGACAACAAAGTTGCCGTGAAGCCAGATAGTCCAGCTGCAGGAAAAGGCGTCGGCGTCTGGGGCGACCATTTCAACACCCGCGAACAAATCTTCGACCATTTTCTATCCAATTATGAGTATGTACCGGTGATAATAGAGGAAAAAATCGAGGGCGAAGAATCCAGCTTCCAATCATTTTGCGACGGAAAACATTTGGTTCCTTTACCAGAAACCCGGGACTATAAGAGGGCGTTTGATGGTGATGAGGGTCCTAACACGGGTGGAATGGGCTCCTACAAAGATGTGGACGCCATACTGCCGTTTATGACCTCCGCAGACCGAGAGAAAGAAATCGAAATTATGAACAAAATCTTCAAAGAGTTTAAGGGGAAAGGAAGAACTCCTGAGTTGCGGGGCATCCCCTTCTACGTCGCCTTCATCCATACAAGCAGAGGACCAAAAATTTTAGAAAATAACAGCCGCCCAGGCGATCCAGAGATACAGAATCTGTTGCCTATACTGAAAGACGATTTTGTTGACGTGTGCTTTAAAATATTGGACGGAAATTTGACGAGAGTTGAATTTGAGGAAAAGGCAACTGTTGTGACCTACAAGGTTCCACCAAACTACGGCGGCTACGCAACTGTATTTCCTGAGCGTGTAAACAGAAGCGAGATGGATAAGCCCGTGGATTTAAGCGTAGCACATAAACTGAGCGAAAAACTTGGAGGCAGAGTTAGGGTTTATCCTGCGTCCATGGAGTTGAGGGAAGGAAAAACCTATGCGCTTGGGTCGAGGGCAGTCTGTGTTGTCGGTATCGGAGACGATATTCAGGGTGCGAGAGGCCTTTCTTTAGAGGGAATAAATGCAATTAAAGGCGGAGCGCTCTGGCATAGAAATGACATTGCTTCAAAGGAGCATATAGAAAAAAGCGTAAGACATATGGAAAAGTTGAGGACGCTGTAATGGTTGCAGAGGCGTTGCAAACGAAAAGCAAGAGAATTTTCGTTACTGACTGTGAAGGTCCCATTTCAAAGAACGACAATGCTTTTGAGTTGACAAGCTACTTCGTTCCTAACGGAGACAATTTCTTTGCTTTGATAAGCAAGTATGACGATGTTCTCGCAGATGTTGTTAATAAGCCAGGATATAAAGCTGGAGATACGCTGAGGCTGATACTTCCTTTCTTGAAGGCTTATGGAGCAACCAACGAGAAGATTAGAGAATACTCTTCCACAAACATCCTATTGGTTCCAAGTGCAAGAGACACACTACAGTTTGTCAGAGACCTAATGCCTTCCTTCATCGTCAGCACCAGTTACGAGCAGTATATCTATTCTTTATGCCGTCTAACAGGTTTTCCTTATGCCAACGCTTACTGCACCAAACTAAACATCGACAAGTACACGATGAGCGGAAAAGAGGAAAAGAGGCTGAAAGAACTTGGAGAAGAAATTTCAACGATGTCTATGATCAAAATCCCTGAAAACGCCAAGTCTGTTAATGACTTCTCTCAAAGAGACCGCGAAACTATACAGAGGTTAGATGAAATATTCTGGAAAGAATTTCCAAAAATGGAATCGGGTAAAATGTTGGAAGAGGTTAATCCGGTTGGTGGGTATGAGAAGGTGAATGCGGTGCAGGATATTGTTGAGAAATTGGGTAGTCGCCTTGACAACGTGATGTATGTAGGTGACAGCATCACGGATGTTCCACCCTTTCAGTTTGTGAGAAAAAATGGGGGCTTAACCGTTTCTTTTAATGGAAACGAATACGCCATCAGAGAAGCGGAAATTGCTGTTCTTTCAGGCAACACTATCGTAACTTCGGTTCTTGCAGAGGTCTTCAGTAGGTTGGGCAAGGAGTCTGTCATCAGACTTGTTAAAGAATGGAGTCCTTCTGGACTGAAAAAATATTGCGCCTCTCCTATGTTGCGAGAACGCATGTTCAAGTTGTATCCTAAAACCTTTCCCCAAGTTGAAAAGATAACTGCTGTCAATAGGGAGAGGCTGAAAAAAGAAAGTAGTGCTTTCAGAAAAACTGTTAGAGGAGAAGCCATAGGAAAGTTAGGATAGTTTTAACGCCTGCGCTTATCATTTAAGGTCTATCAGCGTTTCGACAGCTTTTTCCACGAAGTGAACGCATTTCTTCAAGAAAACGCCATCATGCCGTGCTTTCTTCCGCTCTTTCGGGTCTGTTAAGTCGTATCCAATAAGGTCTCGACAGAAAACGCTACCAAGTTCTTTTTGGAATCTATCGTAAAACTTTAGTGCCAAGAAATAGGTGCTTTCTTTTTCTTTTGAAGATGGGTTGTTAGTTCCATATTTTTGACCGATTGCAATAACTCCTCCCGTCAAAGCTCCGCACAAAGACCCTCTTCCTCCGATTCCACCGCCAAAAGCTGAAGCAATCTTCGGTTCCAAAGGTTTCTTTTCGTTCCAAAATTCTTGCATCGTGAGCAAAACGCTTTGGGCGCAATTGTATCCTTCCTTAAACCGTGATGCCGCTTTTTCCATGTATACAGCCTTTCGGTCCATGAACTATTCACCTTAGTATCTGAGTGCCATGGTTTCCATAATAGACTTTCTATACATTTGTATATTTATCTCTCAGTTTCTGACCAACGCCGAAATGACTGAAGCCCAGTTCTTAAAACAATTTAAAATACTCTTGCTCTTCATTTATTAAGCAGTGATTCCATGAAGACTGAAATCGAAGACACCTACGCAGAAGCTTTCAACGGTTTGTACTGTAGGGTTATAGTTACCGCTGACGATGAAAAAGTGTTGAAGAAGGCGGCTGAAGACGCTACCGCCACACCATCAATAGTTATAGGCAGAATCGAAGGAGGAATCGAGAGATGGTTAGACAAGACGAAAACCCCAGATGGACGCAAAGGCGCCATTCTACAGTTCTGGGGAGGAATCGAGGAGGGAAAACCTCTAGACAACTCGGTTAAGAAGCTGGCGGTGGAACTGTCATACCGCATACGGCAAGACATACTTGTAAAGCCCTTCACCGCCCTTTTTGACGCTTTGCCAAACCCTGCTGGAAAAATCGATATGATGGAGAGAGTTGGTCACTGCGGAGACGGTTTCGAATGGGAAGAGAAACTTTACGGACGAAACATGATCATCGTTCCCATCATGGTTTCTGACTTTCTCATAGAGCATGAGTTGGGCTATGCTAAGGGAGTGATGGGAGCAAACTTTTGGTACATGTGTAAAACCAAGCGGGCGGTGATTGAAGCAGGCGAAAAAGCGTTGAAGGCTATACATCGAATTGAAGGAGTAATCACCCCATTCGACGTCTGCTCAGCCGGCTCAAAACCCGAAACAAAATTTCCGTGGATAGGTCCCACCACCAACCACCCTTACTGTCCAACGCTGAAGGAAAAGTTGGGAAAGGAGTCAAAGGTTCCGAAAGGCGTCAAGTATATCCCTGAGATTGTGATCAACGGCACATCCATCGCGGCAGTGAAGGAAGCGATGAAAGTTGGTATCCAAAGCGCTGGCGACGTTGACGGAGTCGTTAAAATCTCAGCTGGAAATTATGGGGGAAAACTTGGAAGACACAAAATATACCTGCGAGAGTTGTTCCCATGATCTTCGACGTTATAGGCTTCGGCGCCCTCAACGTAGACAAACTGTATAAAGTAAACATGATTGCGAAAGAGGAAGAAGAAGGCTTCGTCATAGACTTCAAAGAAGCTCCCGGCGGTTCTGCCGCAAACACCATCGTAGGCTTGGCTAGACTGGGACTAAAAACAGGTTTTATTGGAAGTGTCGCTGAAGACCGAGAAGGAAGGCTTCTTATAAACGATTTCAGAAAAGAGAAAGTCGATACCAACGGAATAATAGTCTCCAAGAGAGGGAGAAGCGGCGTCGTCATGGGATACATTGACAGAAAGGGAGAAAGAGCCTTGTACGTTGACCCCGGCGTCAACGATTCGCTAGAATTCAAAGGCATCAATCTGGAATACGTTAGCCGCACCAATTTTCTCCACTTAACATCCTTCGTTGGAGAAAAACCCTTTGAAGCCCAAAAAGAACTTGTGAAGAAACTTTCTGATATCCAAATAAGTTTTGACCCAGGAGCCCTTTACGCAAGAAAGAGCTTGACATCTTTAAAGCCGATAATCAAGAGAAGTTTCGTCATGATTCCCAATGAAATTGAAATTAGACTACTTACGGGAAAAGATTGTGAAAGGGGTTCAAAAACGTTGATAGAAGAAGGTGTTAGCGTGGTTGCGGTTAAGCTCGGCGAGAGAGGGTGCTACGTTACGGATGGTAAAGAGAGCCATTTTGTTGAGCCGTTTGAGAAGAAACTTGTGGACACAACTGGTGCTGGTGACGCCTTCTGTGCTGGTTTTCTCTACGGTTTGATAAAAGGACGAGACCTATACGAATGTGGAAGAATAGGAAATTTTGTTGCAGCCCGATGCATATCAAAAATGGGCGCCAGAACAGGGCTACCAAGACTTCCAGACCTGAAAGACTTCTAGAAATGCTAAGATAAGTTGAGACAATCTGGCTAAAAACCGTGAATTTACCCTTCATATTACGTTAATATAAACTAGGCATTTGCTCGTTCGATTTTTGAAGTCCTCTAAAAAAATTGATTAACCAGTCTTAAACAAAAAAGGGAGAGTTGAGAGTTGTTTTGTCCCACTTACTCGCCCTTCTCAAACAGCAAGTAATGGTTTATCCAGATATCACGACCAGTCACTTGATAGGTGTGGAGACGCCAGCCATTCTTTTGAAATCTCTCGATTGTATTAGCTACATCATTGTGGTGCTTAACTTGCACGCACATCCATTCTTTCAACTCTACTTCACCTTCGTAGAACTTCAGGACAAGTCCGCTCATAAAAGAGTTCTGAAGGATAGGTGAAGAAAGGTGAGGCGTAAATCTTTGCTGATTTATAGTGTTCTGCTAATCTTTCCTTCGTCTTATTAAGTAAGTCAGATTTAAAGCCAAAGAAAGCCCAAAAAATAGTCCTTCTAAAAAACTTAAAATCGAGAAGCCCAGATACTGCAAGTCTAAATACCTGCCGATAAGACCGATAAAAACTCCTAAAGTTAATGAAATCATCCCAAGAGCCATAATATCTTCATTTTTAAGTTTCATGCTAGTTCCCTCAAAGGATGCGTTATTTGTCTTCTTTTTTTCCCTTTCTAATTTTCAACTTCTCAAGGCGCTCTTCCAGCGTTTCCTTAGTTCAGTTAGACTGGAATCAACTATCTTTTTGGCATTCAGATCGAAGATGGAAAGGTACCCTTCTTTTTTAACTTTGCCAATCGCTGCGTGGATGTTGCCCTTCATTAGGGCTTCAAAATCCTCTCTGCTTTTTTCTGGAACTTCCACTAAAAATCGGCTGTTTGATTCTGAGAAAAGAATGTAATCGTTTCTTTTCACATTCTTGGATACGGGAACATTTGCGAGGTTTAGTTCCATCCCGTAGTCGCTGCTAAGAGCCATTTCAGCCGCTGCCACCGCTAACCCTCCTTCAGAAACATCGTGACAAGACTTGACACATCCCGCGTCTATCGCTTCAGTAATCGATTTCATGATTCCTCTTGCTTGTGTTGTTCTAACTTCTGGAACTTCCATCCCTATGAAGCCTTTCAGTTTGTAGTATTCTGAGCCTCCTAACTCAGGATAGGTTTGGCCCACTAGGTAAATCAAGTCTCCCGGTCTTTTCAAATCCACTGAAACCGCTTTTCTTACATCTGGTATAATTCCGATTGCCGTGAATAGAAGGGATGGAGTCACTGGTCCTAAAACTGACTCATTGTAGAGGCTGTCTTTCCCAGAAATAAATGGTGTACCAAATGCCTTGGCAAACTCATAACAAGCTTTACAGGCTCTAACTAGTTCTCCCATTCTATCGGGTTTTTCCGGGCTGCCCCAAGTAAAATTGTCAAGCAACGAGATTCTTCTGCCACCGACTGCAACATTGTTTCTAATAGCCTCATCTATACCCGAAGCAACCATCCAGTAGGGATCAATCTTCCCGTAGTTTGGATTCATCCCACAAGAAATCACGATTCCTTTCCAAGAATCAGTTAAAGGCTTGATGACCGCTGCGTCGTTTGGTCCGCCATGTTTTCCCTGAAGCGGTTTTAGAACAGTATTTCCCTTAGCCTCGAAGTTGTATGTTCGTATCACCGATTCTTTGCTTGCAACATTTGGTGAAGACAATATTTTCAAAAGGTCTTGCGTTAGGTTCGTTGGCTCAGCGAAGGTTGGCTCAACATAGTTTCGCTGAGTCCATTTCGCGATTCTTCTAGCCTTTGGAGGGCTGAACAGAAAATGCAAATCGACGTTGGCAATCGTGTGTCCTTGGTAATCTACTTTAAGAGTTTTGTCGTCCGTAAACTTGGCAACAGGGGTGGCTTCAACACCTTCATTCTCGAAAATTTCTAAAACTTTTTTAAGATTTTTTTCTCGAACAGACAGGAACATCCTTTCTTGCGATTCAGAAATGTAAATCTCCCATGGAGCCATATCGGAATCTTTCAAAGGTACCTTGTCCAGTTCAACATATACTCCGCAGTTAGCTCCATACGCTATTTCGCCTGCGGCACAAGATAAGCCTCCTCCGCCGAGGTCGGTTATTGCTGAACCTAATCCTTGATTTCTTATTTTGATAATTGCACGCTTGATTTTTTCTTCTTCAACTGGATCTCCCTTCTCAGTTTCCAGTGTTAACCCTTCTGCAGCTTCTTTTGTCAACTCTGCGGAAGCAAAGGTAACTCCGTGGATTCCGAATCTTCCCGTTCTCGCACCAGCTAGGACTCCAATGTCTCCAGGCTTTGTATCCTTGATAAAAGTGTTCATCGGAAGAATTCCTATACACCCGCAAAAAACTGCAATATTGCCAACATAGCTTTCATCAAAATAGATTGCACCATTAACGGTTGGTACTCCCATATTTTTTCCATAATATCCTGCACCAGCAACAACTCCGCTATAGAGTTCTTTGGGATGCTTTGTCCCAGAAGGAAGCTTGGCATGGTCATACTCTAAGGGACCGAAGCATAGGACATCTGTGCAAGCTATAGGGTCTGCCCAGACTCCAAGTATATCTCGGATAACACCGCCTAAGCCAGTGGAAGCGCCTCCGAAGGGATCTATTGCCGAAGGATGATTATGGGTCTCAACCTTAACAGCAATTCCATAACCCTTGTCAAAATCGATGATGCCCGCGTTGTCCTCAAATACGGAGAGACACCAAGGCAAATCGAGCTCTCTCGTTACCTTAGCTATATACTCTTTGAATAAGTTGGTTACTACCGGTTTTCCTTCAGGTGTAACTACTTCTCCCTTGAATGTTTTATGAAAGCAATGCTCTGACCAAGTTTGGCCAATGCTTTGAAGCTCAACGTCGGTTGGATTTCTTCCCATTTCTGAAAAGTGTTTTTGTATGTTCTTCATTTCTTTCTGGTTCAGACCAACTCCAAGTTCTTCGCTGATTTTAAGCAGTTGCTTGTCATCTGCTTTTAACACGTTTATCTCGGTGAGTTCAAATGGCACTTTTCTCTTGACGTAAAGGTGCGAACTCATCTCACTTCCTCACAGGACCGTCACGTTATTGTACTGAAAAAATAAAATTTAAGCTTTATTGAAATAAAAATTTAAACAAAAGTTTAAACACATCAGCTTAACTCTATTTTTTTACCTTTATACAAAGCAATATTTTTTCTGGTATCAGTTACTTTTCCAGTTCGTTCAGCTTTAACCCCAGTTTTTTGGAAGCTGTCAATTACATTGTCTTCGTTGGCTTTGTCCACAACGACCGCGAATCCCCATCCCATATTGAAAGTTTTCAGCATTTCTTCGTCTTTGATGGCGCCTCTGACCTCGGAGGCGGTTTTTTGAATTAGTTCAAATATTGGTTGAGGTTTGAAATTGTTGAACTCGAAACCTACTCCCTTAGAAAACTGCGCTAGTTTATTGAACTTTAGATAAGCGTCTCCTGTGACGTGAACTGCTCCCTTTATCTCTGCCTCCTTAGCAGCTTTCAAAATCGGTTTAACGTATATTCTCGTCGGCTCCAGAACTTCGTAAACTATTTCTCTGTTGAAACCGTCTGGAACGTCGAAGGGCTCGTATTTGCCACCCCATTCTTTGAAAAGAACTTTTCTAGCCATTGATATTCCATTGCTGTGGATGCCGGAACTCCTCAAACCAATAACGATGTCTCCGGGCTTGATGTTTTTTCCAAAGATGATGTCTTTTTTGAACAGTTCGCCGACGCAGGCGAAAACCATGTCGAAGCCTTTTCCTTCTGTTATGCCTTTTATGATGTCTGCTACGTCTCCTATTTCTCCACCTGGAACTAAGCATCTGGCTTCGGTAACGGCTTTCACTATACCCTTCATCCACTCCTCAACTAGATCGGGATTAGACACTTGAGCATGTATGTTGTCGACAACGGCTAACGGTGTGGCGCCGGACCTTATCACGTCGTTGACGGCCATGGCAACTCCGTCTATTCCAATTGTGTCGTATTTGTCTGCTAGTTGCGCCAAGAGAACCTTTGTTCCGATTCCTTCTATGACGAAATCTAGGTATCGGTCGCCGACTGGAAAGACGTTGCCGTATGGAAGTTGAACTATTTCTCCATACTTGTTGAGCTTATAGGTCTCTTTTAAAGCTAGTAAAGCCGCTTTAGATCTTGTCCGCACTTCTCTGTCCACGCCAGCCTCAGCGTATGTGAACTCTTCTGGCATAGGGTTCACCCGTTCACTGGTAGACTCTTTTCATAAGTTCCGCTGTCCTACTTCCAAATCTTCTGCATAATTTTTCGTCTTTTTCTTTCGGAGCTTCGACAGCCGCCATTCCATAATGCTTGCCACTAGGATCTCCTTGAATGATCATCCCGTGAATTAACATTGCCTTCAGAATCGATATAGCTGTGGTTTCGGCTCCACTAGCTGTTCCACCAGAAGAAGTGAAGGCGGCTCCAATCTTTCCATCCAGTTTGCCATGAATCTTAACAGATTTGTCGAAAAAATCTTTTAGCTTTCCGCTCATGCATCCGTAATAGGTTGGAGACCCCACGATTATGCCGTGCGCTTGGATCAGGTCTTCCAGAGTGGAGTTTTCAACTCTTTTGATTACGCATTCAACGCCGTCTGCTTCCTTGACTCCTTCAGCGATCATGGAAGCCATTTTTTCTGTGTTTCCCGTTTTTGAATCATAGATAATCAGAGCTTTCAACAAGCGTTTCCTCTCCAAGTCTTCTAGTACGTTTCTGATATTTAAAGTCGAAAAACCTATTCAGGTAACTATTTCTTGAAGTTGTTTTTGTTTCAATGCTCTTCTTATTTCCAAGGCTATTCTGTCGCCCATGCTCATCCTTTTCCGATACTTTGCATTTGCGTATTGGGAGCCGATTCCCATGTGCACGTTGGTTCCGCCTCCATGCCTTAGAGCAACATCCTGCGTGACTGGTATGTGCATGTAGGGTTCTCTTCCAGCTGGAACATCGTATAAGCCATAGTCAACCGCGGTTTTTGGTTCTGTGCCGCCTGTGAAATCGATTTTGACTTTTGGTTTAAGTTCATATTTTGATATTTTGTCCCATGTAATAAGCGTCTGGAGGCACCAAGCGCCAAGGATGCCTGGTGGTTCATGTTCTCTGGTTGCAAGCAAAAATTTGTCAGCGTATCTGTGTACGTCCTTGAGCAGCGATTCTCTTAGGCTCATAAGCACGTGAGCAGTGACTTCAAAGGAGGGAACCTTTCTGATTTTTTCTTGAACGTCTATTGGCATCCGTTTTACGCCGTCTAGTATGGTTTCTCTTCTTTCGTCTATTGACAGAAATTGGTTTGCTAAGCAGATTCGCGCATCTTTTACGCTAACATTGTATAGTTTGGCATACCATTCTTCTGTGTCTCCCCATTCTTGTTTTTCGTCTAGGGGTGAGAAGAAGAAGTTGAAGTTTGCGTGGGGTCCTAAAACGATTTGTTCAGCCCTCGCATTTTCCAGAGATTCTCTGTTTAAGGTTCCTGCTTCCATTTCTCTTTCCACTTTTTCTTCTAGGTCATTAGAATCTGCTGCAAAAATGAATTCTCTTTCGAATTCTCTGTGGGCGTGTTCGGCTTTCAAGAGAATTGGTTCGTCGATGGGTTCCTTGAATTTTATGCCTCTTTTGTGAACTTCGTATTTATAGGAGCTTGGGCAAGGAATGCCCGCTTGTTCGGCGAACCAGTAGTAATCTTTTTCGATTTCTCCTCTGTTTTCGATTTTCAGTAGTTTTCTTGAACCGAGAATTGGAACTCCAAATTGGTTTTCGATGACGCTGCAGTTTTCGTCTCCACCGACGTAAACGGCGAAGGCTCTGTTTGGAATTTGTAGACACTCTAAACTAACTAGATCGTCTACGTAATTAACGATGTCAGAGTATTTGTCTAAAATTAAGAGGATGCTTTTCCATCCGCCTTTCTTTTTTATGTCCTTCGGGTCGTTTACAATCTTTAGATCTCTTTTGACTAGCTTGGGTAAATCTTCTACTTCTTCGTCGGCTCTGCCAACCATAGGGTTTTGAAGGTAGATTCTTGCCCTTTGCGGAGTTACGTAGATTATGCTTCTTGTGCCGTAGTCTCTTTGACCTTGCCAAGCGTCTAGAGCAGAATGGGAACCCAAGTTGAGTCCTATTGGCTCCTGATAGGTTTTCACGATTTCTTGCATTTCTTCCTTTTCTATAACCATCGAAATTCCTCTCTACCCACAAAGGATAAGTGAAAATATTTAATCTTTTATAATAGCCTCGTGTCAAAATATTCTTCCAGTCAACCTTTCATAGGCTTCGATATATTTCTTCGAAGTTTCAAGAATGACCTTGTCTGGCAGGCTTGGAGCCGGAGGTTGTTTGTTCCAATCAAGAGAGCTTAGATAATCTCTAACATACTGCTTGTCAAAACTGAACTGATCCATTCCAACTTCATATTTCTCTGAGGGCCAAAACCTAGACGAGTCGGGGGTAAACAATTCGTCGATTAGAAGTAGTTCTCCATCATAAAAACCGAATTCAACTTTAGTGTCGGCAACCAGTATACCGTTGGCTTCAGCTCTTTCGGAAGCTCTTTCATAAATTCTTAAGCATGCTTCCTCAATTTCTTCCGTTACGGTTCTTCCAATTATTTTGACAACATCATCTTTTGTCATTTCGATGTCATGGCCTACCTCAGCCTTGGTGGTTGGCGTCAAAATTGGTTCTGGAAGTTTCTCAGCTTTTCTTAGACCGGGGGGCAGTTTTATTCCACAGATCTTTTTTCCTTCTCTGTATCTTTCCCAAGCTGAGCCGTAAAGATAGCCCCTTACAACGAATTCTATTTTTATTGGTTCAGTTTTCCTGACCAAAACCATCCTCGTATCGACGACATCCAAAATGTGGTTGGGAATCACATTTTTTGTTTGGTCAAACCAGTAAACGGAAAGCCTGTTTAATGCTTCTCCCTTATGAGGCACCCCGTTGGGCAAAACAACGTCGAAGGCTGAAATTCTGTCGGTAGAAACAATCAACAGTCTTTTTTTAAGATCATATACGTCCCTAACTTTTCCCCTCTTAAAAAGAGGTAAGGGCAAATTTGTTTCGAGAAGAACATCATAAGTCATTGTTTTAACCTTTGGATTTAGAAACCTTCTTTACTTCCTCGGCGCTCTCATAGACGTTTCTTTCCATTTTCCGTTTATACCGACGAAGACTTTCATATAACAAGTGGTTTGATAAAGCAAGAATTTTTACAGCAGCTAAGGCAGCATTTTCTGGTGTAGGAATGTACGCAACCGATATCCCCTTTGGCATTGCTACGGAAGAAAAAATCTTAGCTCCTTCGTATTTTCCAGAATCAGGAGGACAAGCTATAACTGGATATTTTGTGTAACCTGCAACGACGCCTGAAAGGGCGTCTGATAATCCGGCAACGGTAATTAAAACAATGTTGTCGCCGCTTTTTTCGTATTTCTGTAGGTCGTCTAGCAGTTTTTGGGGAGTTCTATGGGCTGAAGCAACGTTGTAGTCGCAGCTGATTGGAAATTCTTCTTGCGTAAGAAAATCACCAATGCGGGAAGCGAACTTCTGGTCTCTTTTGGAACCCATGAGAACAACAATTTTTTCTTTTGGCATAATATTACAATGGTTAAAGAAAGAATTTAAGTCTTGATTAAGTTTACTTTATTCCCCAAGTTTCTCGGATTTTCTGACATTTTTTGGTTGCCGCCTCAACAGCCCTCATCAGTGCTGGCCTGATTTGACTGCCTTCAAGTTCGTATATGGCTTCAATGGTGGTTCCGCCGGGCGTAGTCACCATGTCTCTGATCTTAGCCGCGTGTTCCCGTGTTTCTACTATAAGTTTCCCTGTTCCAAGAACTGCTTGAGCTGAACTATAGAAGGCCAGGTCTCTGGGTAAACCAACTTTTAAACCCGCATACATAAGAGCTTCTACGATAATGGAAATGTATCCTGGTGCGCTGCCGCTTAGGGCGGTTATGGCGTCCATGTGTCTCTCTTCAACCTCTTCACAGATTCCCATAACGTCTAGAATCTCCTTAACCTTCATTTTATCTTCTGGAGTTACGTCATTGTCGCAACAGTAGGCGGTAAAGGCTTCTTGCACTAAGAGGGCAACGTTTGGCATGGTCCTAACGAATCTGGCTTTGGGAGCTATCTTCTTGTAAAATCCCAGTGGAATCGTGGCGGCTGTAGAAATCACCAGTTTTCCTTCGATTTCTTTGCTTATTTCTTTCAGAACTGTTTCCACATCGTTTGGTTTAACGCATGTGAAAATAATGTTGGATTCTTTTGCGGCTTTCTTGTTATCCCCAGTTATGGCTGCCCCTAACTTTTCTAGTTCCTTCAATTTCTCTATTTTTCGCTTTATTTCTGTGGCTGTAATCTTTCCATCATATTTACTTTTCAACAGACTTTTCACTATGGCTCCACCTATCACTCCTGCGCCTATTACGGCAATACCGTCTTTCATCATCCATTCCTCTATTGTTTATGGCTACTACTTTTACAAGGCTACTCTTAATCTTTATCTTTACCAGCGCCCACACTCCATTTTCGCTATGTTCCCAATTCCGAAATAAGGCTTAATTTAACTGGAAATGCTTGTTTTGTCATGGGAGACCGAGTTCTAGTTGAAAAGCGCGCACAAGATCGTTATGTAATAAACTCAAAAGTTGGGAAGGACTAACTGTGGACTACTTCGGAGAAGATGAAGAAGTTATCCGTAGCAAAAAATGGAACTGGAAGACCTTCAAATCTACTGAGGATTATCCAGTTTCCAACAACCTTCTCGAATGGGTTATTGGACAAGAACGGGCGTTAAACGAATGTTACCTCTGTTTGGAAGAATGGGTTCATAAACTGAAATATCTTAAAAAAGAGAAATGGTATGAAGCGTGGAAGGACCCGAAAAGGGAGAAGCCCCAAATTCAGAAGACTGCTCCTCCTGGACCCTACCTCTTTTTGCTTGGAGATCCTGGAACTGGCAAGTCCTTGATTGGAAGAGCCCTTGCAGTTCATCTAACTGAACTCTACAAAAAACAAACCATTCAACTTCAAGACGTAGTCTGCTGGCAAAACGACGTGGTTCCCAGCGAACCCCAAATCTCTTGCCATTCAGCTGGCGAAGCAAAAAGGCTTATCTTAAAGGAGAAGTTGAAGGAAGCAAAGAAGCTGTTTCTTCAGCGCATTGGAATCAAGTTTATCATTTACCTAATGATATGCGTAGCCTCAATTTTCATGTTTGCTGGTTTCTATTATTTATGGCAGGAGAAAATTCGCTGGGACACAAATGCATTAACCGGGTTTGGAGAACCTATCCAAACGGTGTATAACGGCAATTTTTCGAATTTCATTTTAGATTCCTTTGTTTCCATTGGAAGCACAACTTTTCTTCCAGCCGGAATGATGCTGATGTTTTTAATTCTTGTAACAGTTCTCGGCCGCTTCGGAGTCTTGGGGGGCTCCAAAGGAATCGGAGGAGCAAAATCGTCGAAAGTTCCGAAACTTGTAGTTGACAACTCTAGAAAGGTTGCCCCTTTCATAGACGCCACCGGTCACGGTTCTGCACAATTGTTCGGAAGCATTGCCTGGGACCCGTTACAGACTGGCGGTCTCGGCACCCCAGAACACCAGAGGGTAACTGCGGGAGATGTTCATCGAGCCCATCTCGGAATCCTCTACATAGATGAAATCAAAAATTTGAAGCCAAGCGAAGCCGTCACGCTACTGACGGTTCTAGAAGACGGTCAGTTGCCAATAACCTTGCGAAGCAGATGGAGCGACGCAGGCGGAACCGCTGCCATGGCTGTGGCAACAGAACCTGTACCATGCATGTGCTTCTTGGTTGGCGCCGGAAACTTCGACAGCATCGGACAAATTCACCCCGCCCTTATGGACAGAATCTATGGTTACGGCAAAGTAGTTAGAATGAATAACGACATGCTGAACACCGTTGAAAACCGCCGCAAATACGTTCAGTTTATCGCTCAAGAGATTTCACGGTTTCGTTTAATTCCGTTCAGCAGAGAAGCATGCGAAGAAATTATTGATGAAGGACGCAGACGAAGCAACAAAAAGGATGCTATAACCACGAAATTCCGTCCTATGATAGCCCTTGTGAAAACAGCCGCCACGTTGGCAATGAACGAAGGTTTGCAGCTGGTTGAAAGAAGGCACGTTGAAGAAGCCATAGAGAAGCATTGCAAAACAATTCAGAAACAGATTCTGGAACATCAAATGAGTGAAAGAGGAAAGCTTCTTGAGATTAGGGCAGAAGGAGCAAAGCTAGGTCAGATTTACGGACTTGCCGTCGTCAAGGACCCCTACAGCGGAGAAATGACTGGCAACGTTTTAACTGTCAAGGGTTTTCTGGAAAAGCGAAACAAGAGACATGATAATTCTCTGCAAGGATACTATAAGGTCACCGGGATTGCGAAAGAAGGAAAAGAAGAATTCATCACGGACAGCGTGGCGAAGGTAAGAAGCGTAATATTACAGAAGTATGGAGTTGACATTGCCCAAGACTTTTTTACCCATATAGATTTCGCCCAAGCTTACGGAGTTGACGGACCAAGCGCCGGCGTCACCATGGCGATTCTTCTCTGTTCATTGATAGAAGGTAGACCCATTCGACAAGACATTGCTGTGACCGGGGAAATCAATGTTAGTGTTGATGATGTGGTACAAGTGACAGCTGTCGGCGGATTACATGAAAAGATAAAAGCGGCTGAAATGTGGGGTTTCAAGAAAGTCATTGTTCCAGCCAAGAATTACAAGTATTCAATAGATCCGAGTGACTATAACATAGAGGTCATTGCTGGCGAAACTTTGGGAGATTATTTAAAAAAATCTTTGGTCTATTCAGAGAAAAAACTTAGATCTCCATAATTGCAAATGCTCTGATCGGGTAGGCGTAGATTCAAGGTGTTTTCTGTGGCTCTCTTTTTAGCCATCCAGGTCTTTCGAAGCTAGGATTTGGATATTGATAGAAACCCTTGCCGGTCTTGACGCCTAACTCCCCTTTCTTCACCTTTTCTACTAGGATTTTCGGTGGTTTGTCGCTTTCGTCTCCGCTTTCTCGATACCACTGCTCCTCAATGGCGAGAATCACATCCAAGCCAATCGTGTCCATGCCCATGAACGGACCAAAGGGGGCGGGAATGCCTATCATGAAGGCGCGATCTACGTCTTCGAAGGAGGCGTATCCCTTGTCTGCGATGTGTAGTGCTGTCTTCTTTATGGCTCTCCACAATCGGTTAAAAATGTAGCCTGTGACTTCTCCGTTTACCGTGACTGGAGTCAAACCTATTCGTTGACCTAACTGCACCGTGGTTTTGATTGTTTCATCTGAGGTGCTACTTGAACCCATCACTTCGACTAGGGGTCTAACCCAAACACCAATGAGAAAATGCATGTTCAACACTTTTTCAGGGCGCTTCGTGGCGTCGACTATGGCGGAGCACCTTATCGAAGAACTATTGGTGGAAAAAATGGTGTGTGAAGGACAGATGCGGTCTAGTTGACTGAAAACTTGGCGTTTTACTTCTATGTCCTCGTAAACTGCTTCAATGACGAAATCAGCGTCTCCAGCCGCCTTTTCAAGGTCCGCGGTATACCTAATCTTTGAAAGGGTTTTTTCCATAGAATCGGAAGAGATTTCTCCACAATTAACCCTCCCTTCCAGAACTTTTCCAATCTTTTCTCGGGCATTGCCTAAGACTTCTTTGGAAGTGTCGACTAGGTGTACGTTATAGTTGTGTGTGGCACATTGGAGGGCAATTTGATGTCCCATGGTGCCGGCGCCCACCACGCAAATCTTCTTAATTCCATCAATCGCCATGGTATGGTCACCGTTTTCATTATTCTAGGCTCTTTCTTAAATAAAGTTGCTTCAGAAAGACCAAGTAGCGTCGAGTCGTCCGCGTTCTCGGTTTTTCCTTATGTTAAATGCTTTAGCCTCATCTACATCCAAAAAAGAGGGAAGTTTGTGTGTGTAGCCTAACACGCGTTCTCCTCACATCTTGAGGGTTCCTAAAGAGTCGACGACTTGAAGTTCCCTTTGAGAGACGCGTCAATCAATGTATGCACACACAAAGCAGAGGTTCCACGGCTATCAAATTTAACTTGTATGAAAGTGGAGTCAGTATTAGCAGTAACTATTCATATTCAGAATCCGAATGATAAAAAGAGGAAGTTAGACGGCACGCGCGTGTGCAACAAATCTTATGTACATATTCTTGGTAAGTATTATTGTAGTTCATGTTTTTCTGGCCCGCCTTTCTGTGGAGGAGGAAACTCGAAGAACCTTGAGTCGCCAGCGCGTGTGCGCATACGCTTGAGCGCGTTTGGGTGCTGACTCGGTTCTGGCGCGCGTGCGTCCGTTGGGTCCTCCTCTTCCACAGATCTTGGACCAAATAACGCGCGCTTGACATACACTTTTGTGCGCTAAAGCTTAAATATATTCAATTAATATGCGTAGGGAGGATATGGGGCGCGTAAAAGTAGAACTCCTTTCTCTCTCAGCAACTAAACGATCTTTGGTTGCATGCGCACCCCATTATTCAGATATTGCAAATATATGTTAAGCTTTATGGAAGTAAGTTCTATTTTTCATATTGCACATAAAAAAGAGGGAAGGTTAAGCGGTTTCTGATTTTGGATCCACATTACTACACGCATCGCATCTTCGGCGGTCATCGCAGGGGAGACCCTGACCACCTTGAAGAAGCTTGGTTTTGCGTTTGTCCAGACGGCTACACCTTTGAGAACTTGCTCTACGCTTTCTGCTTCCTCTATGGTGACGCCCCAAGTAGGCACCTCTCCGGTAGCGACGTACCAGCCAAGAATTTTAACTCCTTAAACAGGCTAGAAGCTCTTTTCCAAGAGTTCAGCTCCAACCTTTACAATATCCTTAGGACTAAAGGTTTCGTTCAATTCCCAGTAGCTAAGAAATAGCATAAGAATTTTCCACCTAGTCTTGTTTACACGAGGGCACGTATATCCTTTAATAACTAACGTTGAATCAATGCAAAAAATTTGCGGTTTGCTATGGAAAACTTGAAAAAGCGAACTTGGCGCGCAGAGACCAACGGAGGGTATATCGACACGCGAAGCGTGTCCCGTTCCGCCATTGAGTGGACCGGGCGGGATTTGAACCCGCGTCCTCCTGAGTGCAAGTCAGGCGTTCATGCCAGGCTGAACTACCGGCCCGCATGGAATCATGAAGATGTAAGTCAAACTAAACTTTTTCTATTGACTTATGGAAATATAAAGGGAAAGAAAGGGGAAAGGAAAGAGAGAACAATTCTAGAAGACTATTCTATTTATATATTCAACATATAAGATGAATAGAACCCAAATTAATGTTACCAAATGTCACCAAGATTGTTAAAAATCGGCATCACTCTCTAATCCTATGAAGATTCTTCTTTGAAAAAACTATATAGACTACAAAATTCATACCACCTAGATGCCCAAGTTGAGGAGCACGCTTGGACAGGCTGACAAAGCCTGGTTGGTTGTCCAACCGTTAGTTGCGGTCTGTTTCATGCGATCACATCAAGTGAAGTAGGCTACGGCTGACAGCTGGGTGGTCAACTAAGCAGCGTTGACCTGCTTAGGCTTCGACTCAGCTTGGGCATTTTCATTTTTGGACAATTCTTCTAAGACAATGAGATTTTACAAAACTTGCATGGTTGTGTGTTAGCGTTTTTTGGGTATTGCTGAAACTCTAAGCAGTTTAATTAAAGTTTGTTAGCAGAAAACGGTTAGGAATCTGAAGCCTTTCGAGTTTCTTAATGTAGGAAAGCTGCTTTACTCCCAACAGAAGTTAAAAACAAAATCCTCATCAATGAGAATTTTGGTTTTACACATGGTCTAGAACTTTTGCGTTTACATATTTTTCATTTTAGTATAGACAAAAACCATAACAAAAAAGAGAGAAGGTGTAGCTTGGTGCACAGATTAGGTTAAACTCGCCACGTTTCTACATTCTAACATTTTTTTGCAAGTTAGGCATTCTTGCGGAATAGAATCAAACTTAGGGAGGCCCTCCAAGTATCCAAAGTGATGAGGACACTTTAAAGAACCTTTTTTCTTTTTGTTTGATTTTACAGGTGGCTTATCTTTTCGAGGGTGATCAGAAAATAGACTCTTAATCTTTTCCAACATTATCGTCACCACTTCGTTGGTTCTCCACTATCACAATCCTCTTTGTCTGAGGCATATAGGTTTAGTGAAGACGTAATATGAATTATTAATGTTCTCTCTAAAGATGTGCTTGATAAGTTGTAAGCACGCGTGTATCAAATGAAAAATGGAGAATGTAAGCGCGCGCAAAACTTTAATAGCTTATTGGTTTAACGACATGCAGCGTTCTAGTTTTTAGGTTTTCTGTGATGAGTGTTCGAGAAATGAAGGATAAATACACGATTTTTGTTTTGTTGAACACTGTCTCTGGAGAAGATGACGCAGTTGTCGAAAGCCTTCTAAAAATCGATGAAGTTATAGAGGTTCCTGTAATCAGTGGTCAGTATGACTTGCTTGCTGTTTTGGAGCTCGACCTCCGTAAACAATATTTCACCGATGTTAAAGAGCTCGCCCAGGACTTAGTTAGGAAAATTAGAAGGCTTAGTGGTGTGCGCGACACCAACACGATAGTTCCTTTCCTTTCGCTAACAAAACGAGAAGAATAATCTGTGCACATACACAATGAGTCGATAGAAAAAAAGAGAGAAGGTTTGGGGGAGCCCAACAAAGTTAACATTATCTACTCTGCTTATTTCTCACCTCCTAAAGTATTTTAGGCATTGGTTGACTATTTTCTGCAATTCTTTCGTTTCGACGTTTTCGGCTTTGTCGACGTAGTATAACGCAATCAACATATTCCCCAACAAGAGAAAGCTTAATACCGGGCAGATAAAAAACTCAATCATATTTTCGCACACAGAAAAATATCGCATATATTAATATACACGTTATTTCACAAGTAAGAATATATCGAAAATCGATATATGTCCAAAACCGATCTAATGAAAATCAAGAGAAAGCAAAACAATGACTAATGGCGGATTGGTTGACACATGAATCGCGTCTCTTCCACCTGTTGAGGGCCGAGGCCGGGATTTGAACCCGGGCGCCAGGCTCCACAGGCCTGTAGGCTAACCAGACTACCTCACCTCGGCCGCTTTCCGTTTTAGGCTACGTGTTGTTTGATTTAAGAGTTTTCTTGCGAGGCTTTATTATAAAGATGCCCGTAATTTGATTTTGGCGAGTTTCATGTCTGATATTTCCTCATCTGATCTAGCGGTGATCGAGTCGCAGTTGAAGGGCAAAACCCTTCAAATATATTGGTATTTGATACGGTCTCCAAGTTCCAGAGTTGGAGTCCGGGAGATTCGACGTTCCTTAGGTCTTTCCAGTCCAAGCGTAGCTGCTCACCATTTAGAAAAGCTTCTTTCGCTTGGTTTGGTGGAGAAAAGCATGACAGGCGAATATTTTTTGAGACAGGAAGTTAAAGTCGGCCTCCTAAGGTTCTTCACTAGGCTGGGTCGTTTCCTTGTTCCACGTTACCTTTTCTATTCCCTCTGGCTCTCCACCATGTTTGTCATCTACCTAGCCTTGTACTGGCCAACTGGCTCCATTCATAACATAGCTGCCATCCTTTTCGGTTCCGTAGCCAGCTTCATCTTGTGGTTTGAAACCGTGAGGCTCTGGAGGGAAAAACCGTTCTGAGCTATGGATTGGGTGTTCTAAAACGTGGACTTAAAAGCTTGTTAAATCTTTTGTAATGGTGGAGACGAGTGATGAAAAAGGTTCTGCTATACGTTGTGACTGCCATCTTACTGGGCACAGTGACTATGGTTGTTCCATTAATGTTACTTAAGCCTGTCTATTTTGAGTTGCTAATTTCTGGTGTAGAAAATGGGTCTGTACTTCAAGCACTAGACGAAGGAGAAGGAACATTTGCAGACAGAGGAGCTTTGGGAGGAGCTTTAAGTCCTTCAAATTTGTCGTCCGCTGGATTAATGCTCATACCAAGTTTCCTTCTTGCATTAGGTATTTTCTTATACCTAAAGAAACGAATGTTCTAGTGTTCTATTTTTTAGTACAGCTTGTTCTAAAACGTAGCATTAAGTGCTTATATTTTATAGTTAAAGTGGAAAGCGTGCCATCGTTGGTGAAAAAATGAGAAAAGCTGCTCTATTTCTTGTCTCGTTTCTGGCAATAGTTGTCACTATTGCTCCATTCTACCTTCAAACATCTGACCTGTCGAGGCAGACTCAATTAAAGAGGTTCTCGTCTTACGAGGAGTTGAAAAGTTTTCTAAAGGCAAGCTCGCAAAAGGATCGTTACTACAATGGAGGACTTTGGGTGCAAACATTCGGCATGAATGCATTGGACATGGAAAGTGGCACTAGAACAGGCACAGTTCCTGATTATTCGACGACAAATATACAGGTTGAGGGAGTAGACGAAGCGGATATAGTGAAAACCGATGGAACCTACATATACGTCGTTTCAGGCAACAGTATATTCATCGTGAAGGCATATCATCCAGAAGAAGCTCAGGTGCTTTCTAAAATAATATTTGATGAAAACCCACAGGAGATTTTCATAAAGGAAAATAAACTGGCTGTTTTCGGAAGCGCTGTCTCTCATAACTACAAAACGTTCACGGTCACAGATGATAGGACTTTTGTAAAGGTTTACGATATTTCAGATAGAATGAATCCTGTGCTTACACGAAACTTCTCAATTAGCGGTAGTTACTTTAACTCGAGAATGATAAGCAAATATCTTTACGTCGTAGTGAGCCAACCAGCATGTTTGATTTCCGATACTTTGATTCTTCCAAAAACTTACTCTGAAAAAGGAACTAAAGAGATACTTGCCTCCGAAATCTTCTATGCTGATGTTTCAGACTATTCATACGCATTTACAACCATAGTTGCAATAGATCTGCAAAATGATGAGCAAGAGCCAACGCATGAAACATTCTTACTTGGAGCAACAAGCTGCATGTATGTTTCTCTAAACAACATTTACATCACTTTCTGGAAAGGTGAAAATACGCTAATATACCGAATCCGCGTAGCAGATGAGAAAATGGAGTGTGAAGCAGACGGCAAGGTTCCCGGCCATGTGCTGAATCAGTTCTCGATGGACGAGTACAACAGCCATTTCAGAATAGCGACCACAACTTGGATAAATGGAATGTCTCAGAACAACGTATATGTTCTTAACGCAAACCTAAGCATAATTGGAAAGCTGGAAAACCTTGCTCCTAAAGAAACTATTTACTCCGCTAGATTCATGGGCGACAGATGCTATCTCGTAACCTTCCAGAAGATTGATCCTCTATTTGTAATAGATCTGAAAAACCCTAGCAATCCAAAGGTTCTTGGCAAGTTGAAGATAACCGGCTACTCAGACTACCTTCACCCCTACGACGAAAACCACATCATAGGCATAGGCAAAGAAACCGATGCAGCGGAAGAGGGAGACTTCGCATGGTATCAAGGAGTAAAAATATCCCTTTTCGACGTCAGCAACGTTGAGAAGCCTAAGGAAATAGACAAGTACGAAATAGGTGACAGAGGAACAGACTCGCCTCTTTTGAGGGATAACAAAGCCCTTCTGTTCGATAAATCAAAAAGTCTTCTCGTCATACCTGTTTTAGTCGCGGAGATAGACCCCGAGAAATATCCTGATGGGGTTCCTCCTTATGCCTACGGAGACTACGTGTGGCAGGGCGCTTACGTATTCGATATATCCTTAGATGGACTTGCGCTTAGAGGTGGAATCACTCACCTAGAGAATGACATTGAGCTGATGAAAAGCGGCTACTACTTCTCCTCTACCTACTCTGTGAAGAGGTCTCTCTACATAGACAACGTTCTCTACACTGTTTCAGACAAGAAAATAAAGATGAACAGCCTAGAAAACTTGGAAGCGATCAACGAAGTAGAGCTTCCCTAGCCGTTCTGTCGTACTTTGAAAGCTTTGCGAGCAAACGTGATGTAGCCAGTGTGTCCAGTCATTAAGGTTTGGGGACGTGTTTTACCTCTTTCAATCTGCATTCTCCGCATGATGCTTTCAACAGTTTCAATGGCTACAAATTCATTTTCTTTCAAAGCCTCAACTGTTTTCACAACCTGATCGATGGTGGGGCTGAATGAAACAAGAACTCCGCTTCCTCTTAATGCTGAATAGGCGTGAGGAACAACCAGCCAAGGTGTTGCCATGTCCAAAATGACGGCGTCCACTTCTTCCTCATCGATGCCTTCTGTTACGTCTTTGTTTTTCAATTCTACGCAATCGGAAACTCCTACTCTCTTCAAGTTTTTAAGAGCCATTTCCACAAATTCTCGTCTAATCTCGTAACTGTAAACCCGTCCAGTGGGTTTGACGTAGAAGGCTAGGGCACTTGTGAGGGCTCCGGTTCCTGTTCCCGCCTCGACAACACGGCTTCCTGAGCCAACTCCGCTGAAAATGAGGATGAGGGCTATGTCTTTGGGATAGGATATCTGCGTTTTTCTTTTTATCTTGAAAATGTAGTCTCTTAGGGTGGGTTTTAAAGCCACAAACTCTACGTCCATGCTGCTGGGTATTCTGGTTCCGTATTCCTTTCCAACCAAGTCGTCTAATTGAATGAAACCTTTGTGAGTGTGAAAACTTTTCCCCTTTTCCACCCTAACCAAATACGTTCTTTTCCGGTCCAAGTAAAGAAGAATGTCTTCCCCTTCACGAATTATCAGACAAGGTCTCATACCCACACTATTCCAGTAAGTTAACAGAAGAAGATAATAACGTTGCGGGAACCATAGCACACATATTTATACTATAATTACCATGAACACAAAAGGCGGAAAATGTTTGACGCGGGGTTCAAAGCTTTACTCGACAAGCGTAATTGTGCTTTCTCTTTCTTCTTTAATAGAAAACCTAGCCTACGGTCTTCCTTTAGCATATTTTCCTAATTATGCAGTTTCTTTGGGAGCACCAGTTGCGTATGTTGGATTTTTCACAGCAGCTTTCATGCTTACCACGGCGCTTCTTTCAGAAAGGTTTGGAGGGCTATCTGATAGAATTGGAAGGAAAAAACTTATTCAAATAGGATTGTTTACTGACGTTATTTTGGGAATATTAACAGGCGTTATCCAGAGCTGGATTATTCTATTGTTGATAAGAGCTCTGAATGGAATCGCCACGGCAGCCGTAAGCTCACCTGCAGAAGCCTCGTTAGTGGATCAAGTTCCTAAACATCGAAGAGGCGAGGCAATGGGTTTCTACTTAACCTTTGGAATAGCAGGCTGGACGATGGGACCACTATTTGGAGGAGTTGTTCAACATCTTGCTCAAAATCAGTTCCATATGGAACTAGAAACTAGTTACAGAATACCCTTTTTCGTCGATTCCATTCTAGCCGCAATTGCGATGGCTTTAGTGGCTTGGAAAGTGACAGAAACTAGGGGAAGTCCAAAAAGTCTGGAAGCCTCAGAAAGTATAACAGACGATGTCAAGCTAACTGGCTGGAGACTGATGTCTTTAAGAATTCTGTATTTCGTCGAACTCACCAATGGTTTTGCAGTGGGCTTCATTGCCCCCCTTGCAGTTTTCTTCTTCGGAGACCTTTTCAACGCAACTACTCTGCAAATTGGTTTTATTCTTACGGTATCAGGGTCTGTTGGGCTTCTTTGCAACTTTTTTGCTGGAAAATTGGCGGATAGAATTGGAAGAAAACCTATCATCGCCTTTGGAAGCTCCTCATCACGCCTATCCACCTTAGTTATGCCATTCGCCTCCGACATAAATTCTGCAGCTGGATTAATGGTCTTCAGGTCTCTGGGTCATAACGTTGCTATGCCAGCAGGCAGGGCGCTAAGAGCTGACTTAGTACCAGCTAAGATTAGAGGGAAACTCTTCGGAAGATTGCAAGCGTTTTTTAATCTAGGTATGATTATTGGACCAATCTTAGGAACATGGTTGTATGCTCTATTTAGATACGAAGTTTTCAGGGTCACTTGGCCCTTTGACTTCACTGTAAGGGGGTTAGGGCTTCCCTTCTTTATCAGCGGGGTCCTCGGCTTAACAGCACTAGCACTTCTACTAATCTTCGTCAAGGAACCTTCCAGACAAATTAAGAAACAAAATATAGAGTAGCAGATACTTCAGACCCTTAATTTCATCTCTATTCAGAATCATTCATAACTCATTTAAATTGGTAGACTTATACTGAATATAGCTTGAAATGGTGGACAATGTGCCTAAACAAGTGACGAAACTTATTCTACCCTTTGCTGTTCCTGCAGAAGATCGCGCCAAAGCCTTTACGAAGGATATGGAGATGGCAGCTATTTTCTACCTAGCTGAAACAGATAGAGGTAAGGGTGAAGGCCGCATTTTGAAAAAGCCAACAGAGAAACTGGTTTTCATAGCCGAAGTTTGTTATCCCATATGGTTGGTTCCTTGGAGAGGAAGAACCCTATTCTTCGACGGACTTGGTGTCACAGAACATACGTTGGCTTATGACGTACTGCCTGATATCAAGGCCTTCGAGAGCGATATTCAAGGAAGCGGGAAAACACGTGAAGCCTATTCTGTGGCTCTTTCCCAAAATGCCAGTTACTTTCAAAACTTCGTTGGCAAAGAGGAAAAAACCATAGAAGGTCTCATTACAGTTCCAGACTTCATACAAGATTTTGTTGCTTATCTTTCAGAAGTGGAGGAACTTGAAAAACGCGTAACTACCAAAGCGTTTTTGTCTTCTACAATCGACGAATCCGAGATTTCGGCTTTTATCAAAGAGTTTTCAGATTTGAGAACCAGATTGAAGGAAGACATTAAAAACTTAGGTGAAAGCATGAAACTACTTAGTACAAACACTAGAGAACAGGTAAAAGCCCTTCGCGAAGAAATTAAAGAAATTCGAAAAAAGTTTGACCAAAGAATTGAGAAGATTAGTCCTAGCGTAACAGAAAGGATAAAGCAAATTCAAGAGAGGTATGATGAAGAAATCACTAGGATATCTAAAAGATTCGAAAGGCAACTCCGCCCTCTTCACAAAGACAGCATAAAATTTGAAAAAATGCATAAAAGCCTAACAGCTGAAATTGACTGTTGTGAGGATGGAATAAAATCTTGTAGACTTCGCAAAGATGAGGGAAACGAGATTCATTGGAGCCAAAAGCTTGAAAAAATCAAGAAAAAACTTCCGATTCTAGAGAAAAACATCAGAGATGTACACAGAAAAATAGAGGACGTTGAAACTGCTAAAAAACTTGAAATATCTCAGAGGAGAACAAAACGGGACACCAACATCGAAGAAGCTATGAAAGTTCTTAGAGAACTTGAGGCTTCTCGTGAAGCAGGAATCAGAATGAAACAACAGGAAATAACATCGCTAAAGGATGCGACTTCTTCTATAATAACTCAAATGAATGAAATGGTCAAGTCAAAAAAGACGGCATTAACTGAATTTGACAGTGTAGGCACGCCGAGGAGAAGAAGCGAGTACGCGCTTGTATACTTGCCTCTTTATTTTGTTTGTTACGAAACGGAATTGAAGAAAAGACATGTGGTTTATCCTCCATCCATCGTAGGTAGCATGGGAATCTTGACAAAATTGAAGGGTGTTTTCGGTGCCACAAAAATGAAGTCTTTTCTTCAACCTCGTTCAAAAGCCATAACAGCGCTTCTTAACCAACTTGTGATTCTAACCGAACAAAATCCAGTGTTTGAAAAAGAGATAAGCGACGCTGGAATCAAAGCAAGCATCTTACGAACAACAGAGTTACGTATAGGCGTTACAAGAGGATTGAAAGAGTTAAGAGACGAAAACTGGATATCAGAAAACGAACTTCAAACCTTCAGCAAGCTCCTCTGAAAAACGCGTTTCAAATCAAATCGTGTACCTTTTTCCGTATCTGACTAAATGCGCATTTTTGTTTACTGTCTTGAAAAGCTTTGGGTTTTCTGTATGTATCGGAAAAATCTGTTTCGGTTTAATGTAGTTTATGATGTCTGTTAGTTGATGTCTGTTCATGTGGCCGGAAGCGTGGAGTTGGTGAAACTTGATTTTGAAGTGGTCTAACCAATTGTGCATAACTTCGTCTTTGATATCTTCTTCACTGTAGGGTTCGCTCATGCTGTGAATAAAATGACTGTCTGAATCAGGCCTTATGTCGATGAGTTCTGCGAACTGGTAGAAATCTAGGTCCATAACTATTTCGCTTTGATGTTCATGCACAAACTCGTAATTCACCATTTTGTCCATGAACTCTCGTTCCCAAACGTAGTAGTCTTTCTCTTGAAAACTCCCTGTTTTTTTCCTCTTATAATAAACTAGGATAGTGTCATCTTTCATGGGATCTGGAAGGTGAAGGCGTTTATCCTCAACAAGCTTGCTTAATAGATGCGCGTTTTTCGGAGATATGACTAATCTTCTGTTGTTGTTTTTAGCTATGTTGTAGAATGTTCTGAACCTATCCATATCTCGTCCGTAATGAGTAGCGAACACTATTTTGTTTGTTGTAGAAACGATTTCGTTGCTTAGCTTCTCTACTTCTGATTCAGAGTAGTTTTTTCTCTTTTCCACCTCAACCATCCTAGTTCCTTCACTTATCATCGCTATAGGCTCAGATTCACGAGCTTTTTTAGCAAATTCTTCAGTCATGTCTTTTCGAGGACCGTGTGCCCTAAGGTCTCCAGTATAGACGATTGCACCTTCGGAAGTGTGAATTATGAAGCCATATGAAGCAGGAATAGAGTGGTCAACGTGAATGGGCTCTATCACTAGATGATCAATCTTTATTTTGCGTCCCGTTCTGAAAGTTTCATATGGGTGTTTTCCAAAATTAATGGAGCCCGTTTCTTCCATTGATCTTATGAAAATTTTTGTTCCGTAACCGCAGTGTATGGGAATTTTTTCATCAAGAAATAGGATGTGTCCCACGTGGTCCATGTGGGCATGAGACAGAAACAAGGCATCAATTTTCGGTTCAGTGTAAGGAAGGTCGGTAAACGCCAACTGTTCTTTAGCGTATATTCCTTTTATCTTTGGCAATAAGTTTAACTCAAAATAGTCTCCCAAACCATTTACGGCTCTGGGGCAAAGCCAACTCGTAAAGTATTCTTCGCCCATGGTGAAAGACCGCCCAAAATCCAAGAAGATTCTAACTTTTTTGTCTTCTAAAAGAACTTTATTTCCACCAATCTCATTTACACCGCCGAAAAAGATGAGAAACGTTTTTTGTTTTACCATCCTACTTCCTTCATCAATTATTTGTTTCATTCTATTTTTAACCTAATTTTTTCCAATTTTTCGGCAGAGGTTAGAAATGGCTACGATGACATGAGGTGGGGTGAAGACGCTGAAAACCTTTACGTATCGCACTGATGCCGCCTTCTTCACATTTTCCTTTCTTCCTCCAGCTTCCAAGTATCCTTCAATAAAGTTCGTGGCTATGATACTCGCGGCTTTCGCGGAGGAGATGGGAGAAACGTAGTGCCCTGAATAGTAGAGGAATTCAGTTACGTCCCAAACTTGATTTCCGTTTCTCTCCGCCTGCTCAAGGTCCACAAAGAAAGTTTTTCCATCTTTTGTGACGATGAAGTTTTCTGGTTTACAGTCGCCTAGGCTGACGCCAAGCCTGTGAGCCTCAGCGATTTTTCTCCCCACCTCCTTAACCGTAGCAACTTCTTTTACAGCCTTATCCTTAGATGAAATGATGCGCTTGATGGTTTCATCCATTTTTTCTCCTTCAATGAAGTCTTCAAAAATTAAGCGTTTTTGGGGACTTATGTAAAGAATTTTGGGAACTGGAAAACCTTGACTGTGCAGAAACTGGTTTATGGCATATTCCTTTTCCAGTCTTGACCGTCCAAGCACGGCGAAGGTTTTGGTTCCCAGAGACCATAACGTTAGAGGGAACCATTTGAAGCTAGACCAGTTTCTAAATTTTTTCACCACAAATCTTTGTTCCTCATGGTTTCTCCGAAGCGTGATAAGATAAACGTCGTTTAAGACTCCTCCCATTTCTTCAATTTTCATATCCGAAGCCTTTACATCTGGGATGGTTTTTCTCACAAAATCTTCGATGGTGGATTTGTCCGAAAGCGCTACGGGTCCGAGTGGAGTTGGCATCAACAAATATTTTTTGGGTTCTTCAAGCTGGAAAACCAGTTCCTCAGATTTAACCTTTCGATGTGCTTTCATGAAGATTCTCTGATCTTGCGTGAAGGAACTGATCGTTTTTGAAAGAACGCTGATAATGTGGAGAAGAGCCGTCCTTTGAACCGATCTGAGGAAAAGGGGAAGCCGAGTTTTCCGCCTTCTTATGGCATCGATACAGCTTCGCGTAATCTTGACGTATCCGTTGGAAAAGGTGATACGATTTTCTTTCGCCAGTTCGTTAAGGGCTTTCATGTAGCCTTTCATCATTGACTCCACATTTTTTCTTCTAAGATTTTTTCTTAACATGTTAAGGAAACTGTAGGTTATGAGGGGGAACAGTCGAGCTCTCTGCATCATAGCTTCATACATAAAGTATTCCGGCTTGATGAGAAACTCACTAGACAACTCGGGGAATTCTAAGACAATGTTTTCCAGAAGCTCCGAGACGATTCTTTTTTTCATTTTCACTTCCTGACGCTGCAAATATTCCCCGTTGATCGAGGGTTCGTAAGGAACCATGACTTTTTCGGCAACGAATTCGCCGAGCCACCCTTGTTCCATGTCCCTTTCAAAGGCTCTTCGATCTACTGTCAAAATTAAAGCGTTAACTCCGTCTGCGGACTTGGAGTAGGTGTTTAAGAGGAGAGAAAAACCGTCAAGGATCAGCAAAACGTTTACATCACTGTTTTCGTCAGCGTATCCACAAACCCATGGACCGTAGAAACAAGCGGCAACGATCTGGCGAGAACCAGCAATACGCTTGCACAGACTTAACACGCTTTCTTTTAGATCTTCATTCAAGAGACAAGACACAAAGTTTTGACTCCAGTTTTAAAGAAGCTACTTCACCTAAATACATCTTTGTTAACCATCTTGAAAAAGCATAGCCGCGGGTTTGATGTAACTGTTTCAAGGTGAACATCAACTGTAGATTGTTAACGTGATGGTGTTTATGGCAAAAGAGTCAGCCGTAAGAAAAGAGATGATCGAGGTTCGTGAGAAAATCGCGAGTCTAGAAACTAAGGTTAAGGAACTTGCACGTGCAGAAAATCTTTTATTTTAAAAGGTAGAAACCCGTTTTGTGAGGTATTATCAGATGACTTTAGAATCAAGCAAGACTTTGGGCGGTGTAGGAGCATTATTGATGGCAATTGGTCCCTTCTTAGGCGTCTACACAGGTGTGATAGGGCTGATTGGCCTAATACTTGTACTGATATCTTTGAAAGGTTTATCGAACTATTACAATGAAGGAGGCATATTTAACAACGCGCTTTACGGATTTATAACGCTGATAATAGGAGGAGTGATCTCCGTGGCCGTGATTGTGATTGCAGCAGTTGATTTCTTGTCCGCTGTGGGTATCGACATCTCTACAGCCTGGAGTGACCCGACAGTTTTATCAAGCATCAACTGGCAAGAACTGGTAACCTGGGATATTCTTTGGCCGCATATTGCAGCCATCATTGGAAGTTTGATTGTGCTTTTCGTATTCGTTGTCGTCGCAGCCATTTTCTTAAGAAAATCATTAACCATCCTTTCCACGAAGACGGGAGTAAACATGTTTAGTACTACAGGATTGCTAACACTGATAGGCGCTATTTTGACTATAATCGTTGTCGGAGTCATACTTCTCTGGGTTGCTTTGATACTACTTACTGTGGCATTCTTCTCGATCAAGATACAATACGCTCAACCACCTGCACCAACGCCTCCTACATAATAAACAAGTTATAAGCCCGCTTCAGACATCCCCTTTTTTCTACTATCGCGCATTCATCCTATTTACCTATGGGCAGCACTATTCATTGCACGATTGGCTGAATTAATAAAAAATGAATTTGGATTAATCAGCGATGAGCCAAAATGACGATGCGCGCGCGTTTATGATGCCTTGAATTTTCTCTTAGGCACCTTTAAATAGGTTTATACGCAACCTTCTCTATCCTGAATTCATAAAGAGGGCTGTAGAGTTGTCTGGAAAATCAAACGTCGTTTACATTGGAAGAAAACCTCCAATGAGTTATGTAATGGCGGTCATAACAAGTTTCGCCGGATCCGACGCCAAAGAGGTTACCTTGAAGGCAAGAGGACAATCAATAACAACGGCTGTTGATGCGGCTGAGATAACCCGACGTAGGTTCATGAAAGAATTGAATCTAGGCGAGATAACGATAGGAACAGAAGAAATACAGCAAGAAGAGGGTGGAACAAGAAACGTTTCAACCATCGAAATCACGTTAACGCGTGTTCCCCCCGTAAAGAAAGAGGTAGAGAAGGGAAGCGAAAAGACGAAGTCTGTAATCCTCATACATCCTACGGAGCTGACGAGTATAGAGGGGATCGGGGTTAATAGGGCAGAGAAATTGAAGTCTTGTGGTGTAAACTCTGTTCAGGACTTAGCGAATTTTGACCCAAAAGAGCTGTCGGAGAAGCTTCAGGTTTCAGAGAAGAGAGTTTCGAAGTGGATTGATGAAGCTAAAAAGTCCTCAAACAGTAAGTAATGGGCGTTGGGAACGAGTCAAATGCGGGTGAAAACGTCAAGAGGGCGAGGGCGACCCCGTGGTAAATATCGTTCGTCTGCTGATTTTAAGCTTCGTGAGTATCTTGTTCTGATTTCAATGAAGTATGGAATCGATTCGAACGGTTTTTTTAATAGTTTCGTTGAAGCTTGGAAACACCAAGAATCCACATGCAAAAGCCTCTTGATTGAATGCCGTAAGAGAACACGAAATCATGCTGTTTTTCTCATAACCAACAATTGCAAGGTGGTCGCCCAATTTTCCATACCCAAACGTATCCTCGAAGAAACTAGTCCACTCAAAGGGTTTGCTCTCACAAGGGCGTTAAGTAGAAAAATAGTCAAGAGGAATAAAGTTAAACACCCACGGATCGGAGATTTGAAGTCTGGAATGAAACGAATTGACTTAAGAGCAAGGATTCTTGAAATCCCGAGGCCTAGAAACGTCATCACCAAGTTTGGAAATTTTGCCACGGTAACGAACGCAAGCATCGCAGATGAAACTGGAAGTATCCAGCTACCTTTGTGGAACAGGCAAATAGACACATTTTCTGTGGGGGATACTATCCGAGTTGAGAACGCATGTGTTGTAACCTTTAGAGGTGAACGCCAGTTGAGGGTCGGCAGAGGTGGACAACTGAGTGTTATCGAAAAAATGTGACTTATTTATCTGGATTTCTTTGACAAAAACTGAAAAGCTTCCAGAAACATTAATCACAGTAGCCGAAGAAAATCTGTATGCGTTTATGACTGTGTGAGGTGAAGAGCGAGACGATGCCTAGGGATCCTGTCTGTGGCGTGGTTCTAAACGAAAAGACAGCCAAATTTAAGATCAGTCATGACGGAGAAACATATTATTTCTGTAGTGTCAAATGCAAAAAGAAATTCAAAAGAAATCGAAGTAAATTCGTAAAGTAGACTAAGATTCTTTATGCGTTTAGTATCTTCTTCCAAAATTCTATTAGTTCTTTGATTGCTTGTTCAAGAAAAAAAGAAGGGTGTAGCTGTTAATGGTGGTCTCTAAGCAACGTTTAATAGTTGTGGTGTCTTATTAAGAGGAAAATACGTGCCATAAGTAAATGTGATCGTTGTTTTGGCACCAACCCTCACATGTTTAGGAGGGATATGCTGATAGCGGAAATTAAAATTGGAGATAAAATGGAGATTCCAGCGGATCAGAAGTTTCATCCAGAATATGGGCACTTTGGTAAAGTCGTGTGGATAAGTGAAGACGGAAAAACTGTAGCGATACAATGTGAAAGGTCACACAACCACAAAAAAGCTGTTTTCATGGTAGAAATCGATTCTAAGAAATGATCGATGCGAGCAAAGAATTGCCTCCACAATGAAAAATCTTGGGCTATAAGAAGACTTTTACAAGGTCGAAAATATAGCAAGGTATAAGGGTAAACATTTTTCCACATCCAGAACAATGAACATGATATGATGGGTGGAATCTTAGATTCCTCACCTAGAATCGGACTTTCTCTTTCTTACAAGTTTTCCCTCTAGGTTTTCCTACCCATTCATATTTACAAACATTACATTTTTTCAGATTTCCAGTTATCGTAATCTTTTTACTCCCACATTGGGGACATCGTTATTTTCTACCCATTTGTTTTACATCTCTTCAGTTCTTTTGGGGGTAAGTTTTCAGAATCTACCAACACCGTATTGTAACTTGAAGTGATATCAACCTTGAGTTTCGCACGCAAGAAATCGGACGGAGTTTCTTTTTCATTCTCCAATTCACCAAATCCACTCTTAACTTCCTCTTTCTCCTCCGGAACAAATCACTCAACCTTTACCGAAAGAGGAGCCATTCCCACTTAAGTGATGCGCGCGCAAAAATATGCGTGCATTTTTATCTTTGTTTACATTATTCTATTTTGCCGGATGACGAGAAGGCATTAGGTTGACATATTAGGATGAAATTTCAGAGTTACTCCGACGGCAAAGACTTGTGCGCGAATAATGAAAAAGAAGAAATTGAAAAGGTTGCAAGTTGCTACTCTAATATGCTAACCTTTGGACATCATTGCGCGCGCAATTAGCTTGTTTTGGGCTTAAAAACTTGGTATATCGCGCGCGTCGTGGTATTCCAGACATTCAAACTCACCGAAACCACGTGTTGATTTCAATGTCTATTTGTTTTTTCCATTCCACACCCTTTAGCTACTTGCCCTTCTGCAAAATTTTATGATACATTCGTAAAGTTTTCAGAGCTTTTGCGGCTTTTTCAGGTAAATTGTAAACAGGTATGTTGGTGTATCGTAACACTTCGTTTACAAGCGTGAAGTCTTCTCCTCCGGCTGGAACGTCCAACACTGGTTTGTCAGAATGTTTTTTCGCTGTTTCAGCAATCGCCACAGCGTCTTCAGGCTCAAAAAAGCATGATTTCAACATGTTTATGACTAAAACTCCGTCAACGTTGGGATCAGACAAAACCAAGTCCAAGACAAAGGAATATCTTTCAGCCCTAGCATCAGCGATGAGGTCTATTGGGTTAATAGCTTCTACGCCCGAATATCGACTTTCTATCTTTCTCCTAGTTTTTTCTGAGAGATGCGCCAGTTTCATCCCATTTTTCACCACAGCGTCAGCGGCTAAGATGGCTGGTCCTCCAACGTTGCTCACGATAGCTATGTTGTCTCCGTTTAGGGGCGGTTGTTTTGCTAGGGCGATGGCCGCGTTGAGTAGTTCCTCAGCGTCTTCAACACGAATGATTCCTGCTTTTTTGAAAGCTGCGTCAAACACGATGTCTGATCCTGCTATGGAAGCTGTGTGGGACTTGGCTCTTCGAGCAGCCTCCTTCGTTACTCCGCCCTTTAAAGCTATGATTGGCTTCTTTTTCGCAACTTCTTGAGCTGCTTCTATGATTTCTCTTCCTTTTTCGATGCCTTCCATGTATAGGCATATCACTTTTGTTTCTGGGTCTTTGTTGAGGTATCTGAGGATGTCCACGTCGTTGATGTCGATTTTTTCTCCCATGAAGGCGAACTTGCTGATGCCTATGTTGTGGAAGCAGGCTAGGTCGAGGAGAAGGGCGCCTACTCCTCCGCTTTGAGATACTATGGAAATACTGCCTCTCTTCGGCATAACATCTCTTTCAAAGGTTGTGTTCAGTCCGTTGGCTGTGTTTATAATTCCTAGAATTGTGTTTGGACCCAATATTCGAATGCCATATTCTCTTCTGAGCCTTGTTAATTGTTGGCGGTGACGCGCTTTGTATCCACCAGTTATCATCACTAGGGCTTTGACTCCTACTTTGGCGCATTTTTCCGACTGCTTTATGGAAGCTTTAGACGGGAGCATGATTACTCCAAGATCAGGTGTTTCAGGCAAATCTTCAAGCCGGTCGTAGTCTTTTTCTCCTTCAATGTCCAAAACGAAAGTTTTTCCTTCAAAGAATTTGTTCATGTTGTAGATGACGCTTTCAAAAAGCCAAGGAGCCGTCATTCCAACTTTTTCTCGAATTTTGCTAGACCCTATGAGAACAACGCTGCGGGGTTCGAAGAGGAACTTCACTTCGCTCACGCCACTAATAACTTCTCGATTTTCAAAAGCTTGAATGGTGTGGTAACTTAAATAGAAAACTTCATTTCTTATTAAGGGTTTAGCAAAAGAGAGCATGTTAACGCTTAAATATTTCTTTCCAATTCTTCAGCGTGGTTGTTATCCATGGTTTCAACTGATGAGTCAGCTGTAAAGTTGAGAAAGGTGGCTAAACGTTATGCCGACATCGTAGCCGTCGACTACATAGATTTGGACGTTAAATACGGCGAAATTCTGGGACTTCTAGGTCCCAACGGCTCAGGCAAATCAACTACCCTAAAGATGATTTTAGGATTGGTTAAGCCAGATTCTGGTTCCGTAGATGTTTTGGGCATAAACGCAGAGGATGATCCTGTCGCGGTGAAGAGGCAGGTGGGATATATTCCAGAGTCTCCACGTCTATACGAGTTTTTAACTGGACTAGAATACCTCGACTTTATTGGCGACATTTATGGGATAACCGTGATGGAAAAGAAGGCTCGAATCGAAGAGTATTTTGAGGCTCTGGAACTAGAAGGAAGGGAAGGCGACATGATAAGCAGTTATTCTCAAGGAATGAAACAGAAAACTGCGCTTATCTCCGCTTTCCTGCACAAGCCAAAACTGTTACTCCTAGATGAACCACTAAGCGGTCTAGACCCGAGGTCAGCTAGGATTGTAAAGGACCTTCTTCGCAAACTAACTGTACAAGGGGTAACAACTATCATGTCAACCCATATTCTGGAGATCGCCCAAGCTATGTGCGACCGCATCGCCATCATGTACGAAGGAAGGGTGCTAGCCTTAGGCAACATGAAGGAGCTGAGGCAAAAGGCGAGGCTGCCTGGATCAGATTTAGAAGATATTTTCTTGAGACTAACTGGAACAGAAGATGTCAGAGAGGTGGTTGAGGCGCTTCTGAAATGAACTGGAAGAACGTTCTTCGGCTGATAAGCGTTGACGTAAAAGCTGGCAGGCTGATTAGGGGACAAAGATTAAGAAGGTATCGAGAGAGCAAGATTTTCCAGTATTTGTTGTATGGTGGAGCCTGCGTCCTAGGATTAGCAATAGGAATAGGTGTTGGGAGTTTCTACGCTGGAGTAGCCGGCCAAGCATTGAGAGACTTGTTCTATGATGGCGCTCTTTCCCTTTTCATATCCTTCCCCAGTCTGGTTCTCATTTTCGGCATAGTCTTCACTATGATGGGACAAATTCAACGAATGGGGGTAAGGTATTCTATTCAACCTCCCTACTGGTTGCCCATCAGTTGGGGGGAACACACCTTGGCGTCAACCTTAGCTAACCTCATCGGTATTCCCTCGGCTTTCCTGATTTTGTTGATTTCAGTTATAGCCACGGTCTCGGTTTATCTAGGGCAAGTTCCCCTCGCCACCCTTACAATTTTTGCTTTGCTAGCCAGCGCCTTCATAGCCAGCACAACCACGGAGATTTTCAGAATTCTGCAGGTGAGGCTTATTGGAGCCGTGTACAAGTCTACTGGCAAGGCAGCAGTTTGGGTGAGGTTCTTAGGTTCCATGCTATTCTTAATTGGCTTCTATGTGGTTTACTTTGCTTTTACTTCTGGAGCAGGTTCTGTTGCTCTCATTGAAGCTGTTGCTGGCGCTCAACAGGCGGTTTGGTTTGTTCCCTACGTCTGGTTGGGAATGGTTTTAGCTGCTTTTATGAGCGGCTTACTCGTGCAAACTGTGCTTTTTTCTTTTGCTTCCCTTCTGTTCATTCTGGTTCTCTTCTATGTGGCGGTTAAATTGAATACCCGATTTGGGTTGTATGAGCCGCCAGCGATCACGGTTTCGCGGGGAGTTTACTCTCCAAAGGTCGGCTTTTTGGGTAAGCTTGGTTTTTCTTCGTTGGAGGCTGCTGTTATGAGGAAGGATTTTAAGGCTTTTACGAGACGTCGGGAACTCATGTATGTTTTCATAACGCCCCTAGTTTTCATGATTATGCCGTTGATGCAGTATTTTGGAATATATGGTACGTCTGCTGCGGTAGAGCCTTCTCGGTTAATTTTCGCTTTGATACTTGTGGTGCCTGGAGCCATAATGTCTGTTATTTTAGGTCTCATTATAATCGGCGAGGAAGGTGAGTCTGTATGGCTTTTCTTTTCTTCGCCCATCAATGCGCGCAGCCTAGTCAAGTGTAAGTACGCCTTTGTGATCATCTTTTCATTTGTGGTAATGTTGGTGTGTAGCGTTATTGGAATTCTAATCACTCGTCCTTCGCCAGACATTGCTTTGGCACTGTTAATAGAATCTATTCTGTTAATCTTCGCTTTAGGCGCCGTTTCTCTCGGAGCAGGAATAAAAGGAGCTGACTTCACCGAAGTTCCGAGGCCTAGAATGGTTAGGCCTTTAACGACCTTAGTTTACATGCTCTTATGCTTGGTTTTAGCATTGGCAATATTTTCTCCCCTTCTTCTACATGCAGTTGCGGTGGGGTACATACCTCTTCCTGTGTCCTTACCAAAAATGGACCTCTACATTGCAGTTTCCATAAGTGCAGTCGTAGCCCTAGTCGTAGCCTTCGTATTCTATAGAATAGCCCTCAAAAACGCAGAAGAGTTCTTACTCAAGGCTGAAATATGACAGACGGGTTAGACATTCGTTAAGCTGCTTTCTTTGTAACATCTGACCTAACTATTCTAATGGTAGCCACTAAAATGAAGATGGCTGTATACGCTGCTATGAATGCACCTGCTAAAAGAAGATCAGAGCCTCCCTGTGTTGAAGGGGTTAACGGGGTAACTGGAACATTCATGAGTTTTTCCCTCACGAAACTAGAGAAGTTGGTGGCACCCCAGTCTGGAAGCCATTTGCTAACGTCTAAGTAAAGCTGTTCCCATGTAAAGCTATAAACAGCAGATAATACACCACTTATCACTATAGAAGCTATGAATACGCCAATGGCCGAGAAGTAGGAGAGTGTGGTTCTTCTCAAAACCTCGCTGAACATAAATGCTAACGACAAGAAAACTAGGTTGGAGTAGACGATAGCCAAGTAAATATGCGGAATGAACTGAAGGCTTTCTTGGGGACTGAAAAATGCAATGGCTAAAACGGCTCCGAGGATTGTCGTCAGGGCTGCGACGAAACTCAAAAGGGATAACCCGCCCAAATATTTTCCAGTCATGTACTCAAGTTTTGTAATTGGTTTGGATAGCAATATGTCGGATGTTCCCTGCTCGTATTCTTCAGACATAGATCCGCCTGCAATCATGATGACTATAAGGGGCATCATAAAAAATAATTGAGGAATTAACACCTCAACGGTCCACATGAAGGGCTTAATCTGTCCCAAAGCATTTCGAATAAAAGGAGGTAAGTTAGCAGGGGGATTGGTAAAAAGAAAATTGAACACGACGAAGACTAATACTTGGATTGCGAAAGCTAAGATGACCAGAGCGAAAAACCACTTTTTGGCTAAGGCTCTTCTCCACTCGTAGCCAATGATTACAGCAACTCTTCTGAGGGCGTTCATGTTATTGACCCCCTTTTAGAGCACGCAGATAAGCATCTTCTAACGTAATCTTGTGGAGATTTAGGCTTAACAGCACGCCTTTTCGCTTGAAAATTTCTGAGGAAATTTCGCCTCTAAAATCCTTCTTCTCCTTCAGTTCTATCTTTAGTTTGTTTCCCTCCGCCTTCACGTCTTTAACGTAGTCGAGTTTTTTAAGAGCTGAAAGCATATTTTTTGTTACTTTTTTCAGTTCTGCTTCTATGACCCATTGTTGGGTAAAGGCTTCAATTACCTGTGCTATTGGACCATCGAACACCATTCTGCCTTTGTTTATCATTCCTACGTGAGTGCAGATTCGTTGAACTTCATCTAAGAGGTGGGATGAAATGAAGACGGTTTTTCCTTGTTTTGAAAGGGTTGTGAAGATGTTTCTGAAGTGGGCTGTGGCTTCTGGATCCATACCTATCGTAGGTTCGTCCATGATGAGAACCACGGGGTCGTTGATGAGAGCTAGGGCTACCGACAGTTTCTGAACCATACCCTTACTATAATTTCCAATCTTCTTGTCTCCCCATTCTTTTAAGCCAACGAGGTCAAGGAGTTGTTTAATCCTTTCCTTCCTAGCCTGCGTAGCCAACCCAAACATCTTTCCCATGAAATCCAGCAGTTGTTCTCCGGTGAAGAAGGTTTGCAGGGTTGGCAGTTCCGGAGCGTATCCAAGGCTTTGAAGAGCATGAACCGGGTCTTTGCTTGGGTTTATGCCTGTTATTTGCACTTCACCTTGGTCTGGTTTTAGGAGACCAAGCATGGTTCTTATGGTTGTGGTTTTTCCTGCTCCGTTTGGTCCTAGATAGCCGTAAACCCATCCCTTTTCCACAGCGAAGGAGACAGAGTCTAATGCTTTGAAGTCTCCGTAGAATTTTGTAAGGTTAGAAGTCGCTATGACTGATTGGGACGACAAGGCGTGCACCATGTTTTAGGATAGTTTATGTTTGGTCCTTAATAAACTTGAAAATGGGAATCTTGCTTTTTGTTATGTTTGTGGCAGTTTTTTGAGCCTTCAACATAATCTCTTCTTCATCTAGGGTTTTTACGTTCCTGTCTTCCATGAGCACTTTTCCGTCTACAATTACCGTGTCTACGTCGCTTCCGCTGGCCGAATATATCATGTTAGCGTAGAAGTCATGGACGGGTGTCAGATGGGGTTTCTTGAAGTCCAACAGGATTACATCTGCTTTCTTGCCAACTTCCAAGGACCCCACGTTTTTTTCTAGTCCTAGAGCTTTAGCGCCGTCTATTGTAGCCATAGATCGGACCGTCTGAGCTGGCAAGACCGTTGGGTCGTTATAGTATTGCTTCTGGAGAAGAGCCGCAACCTTCATGGATTGGAACATGTCTAAGTTGTTGTTGCTGGCTGGTCCATCTGTTCCTACGCCAACGGTTACGCCTAAGTCCAAGAGGTCTTTGATTTTCGCTGTACCTTGAGCAAGTTTCATGTTGGCAACTGGATTGTAGGAAACTTTAACGTTATGTTTGGCTAGGAGCTGCATTTCTTTTTCGGTTAGATGAATACAGTGGGCAGCTAAGACATCTGAACCCAAGAAACCTATTTTTTCTAGAAGTTCAACCTCTGAGAGACCATGTTTCATTTTTGTCTGTTTAACAGTTTCTTCTGATTCTGCCAAGTGTATGTGGATGCCCACGTTTAGGTCTGAGGCTTTTTGTCGCACTTTATCTAAAAGATCTAGGCTGCAGGTGTAGAGGGTGTGGGGACCCAACTGAACGGTGACCCTTCCATCTGCGTAGCCCTCGTATTTTCGGGCGAAGTTTACGCTGTCCTGTAACATTTTTTCTCCTCTGCTAGGAACCCCTGCTTCTAGAATTCCTTGGGCAAGAACAGCACGCAACCCGGCTTTTTCAACTGCCTTTGCCACATGATCTTCGTAGAAGTACATATCTGCGAAGGTTGTGGTGCCACCTTTTATCATTTCTAGGCAACCCAGTAAGGCGCCGTAATAGACATCTTTTGGCTTCAGTTTTGCTTCTAAAGGCCAAATGGCTTCTTTTAACCACTTTTCTAAAGGCTGGTCTTCGACGATTCCACGGAAAAGAGTCATAGCCAAGTGGGTGTGGCAGTTAACCAAACCAGGCATAGCTACTTTTCCATGACCGTCTATAATTTTCTCAGCCTTTATTCTCGGAGCTTTAGACTTTTTCCCAACATAGCTTATCTTATCATCTTTTATGGCGACTACGCCTTCTTTTACAACTTCTCTACCAACCATCGGAAGGATGACGCAGTTGCGGATTAGGATGTCAGCTTCCAAGCGGATCACCAGTTAAATTGAGATACAAAGAAGAGTCTTGAAGATAGATATAAAAGAAATATTAGTTCTTCAACGGACACGTATTAGATGTAACGAAGCCTTTAATCTAACTCGTTAGGCAAAATGGTCTCAAACAATTTTTTCCATTTAACACCTAAAAGACTACTGTCTTCCAGAGACCTCTATGTACCGCAACTGCGCTGAGAATGTTGAAAACTATGTTAAAAAAATATAGGGGGTCGCTACATCAGAACAGCAGACAACTTCAGTATTTAAAGAAAAAAATAGGGGGGTCTAACTACAGAGAGAAAAACAAATAGGGATTAAGCCTATTTGCTTTATCTCGTCATTTAATATTTGTAGAAACCCTTACCTGTCTTAGTTCCTAACTCGCCTTTCTTTACCATTTCCAGCAAAAGTGGGCTTGGCTTGTAGAATGCTCCATACTTCTTCGCGATTTCCTTCAGCTTCGAAACCACGACATCTATGCCTACGGTATCTGCCAATTCTAAGTAGCCTATCGGTGCATTGAAGCCTAACTTTAATGCTTTGTCGATGTCCTCTGCAGTGGCCACATCTTCCCTCAACAAGTCTGCCGCAACGCTAATACCCACGTAATTTCCAGTCATGGCGTCAAATTTCTCAGCTTTCTCCAAAGGCAGATCAAGTGGTATCCACCTTTTCTCAGGATATGTATAGAAGCCCTTTCCTGTTTTTACTCCTAGTTCTCCCTTCTCCATTTTCTCTTTTAAGAGCGGACACATCTTGAATCCAGGCCATCTCTCCTCCATGAATTTCGACACGCTGCCTCCTACGTCTATACCCGTGAAGTCTCTCAGTCCAAACAGTCCCATAGGCATTCCAGATTTGTGCATTGCTGCAGCGTCAACTTCTTCAACTGTGTACTCTCCGTTATACACCATCCAACAAACGAGGTTTCCTCCTGGCGCGGTTATCCTGTTAGCTATGAAGCCTGGAACATCTTTCTTGCAGACGACAGTTTCTTTCCCAAACTTCTTCCCAAGTTCAACGGTAGCATTTAACGTTTCATCGCTTGTTTTATTACCTCTGATCACTTCGCACAAGCGCATCATCTGCGGAGGGCTGAAGAAGTGCATGCCTACAACTTTTTCTGGTCTCTTGGTGGCAGCAGCGATTTCGGTTATTGGCAAAGCGCTGGTGTTCGTGGCTAAAATCGCATGCGAAGGTGCATATCCATCAATTTCCTTAAACACTTGCTGCTTTAGTTTTAGTTTTTCGGGAATAGCTTCTATTACGAAATCCACATCTTTCGTAGCTTCTTTGAGTGAAGTTGTTGTCTTAATCCGCTCCAAAGCTTTCTTGTGATCTTCCTCGGATATTCGACCTTTCTGCGCGAATTTGCCTAAGCTCCATTTTATTTTTTCCATACCGCTGCTGACAAATCTCTCTTCTATATCCCTCATGGTCACTTCAAAACCAGCAGTAGCCGCTACTTGCGTTATTCCATGCCCCATCAAACCAGCACCGAGAACCGCAATTTTCTTAATCTCCATTTCATTATTTCCTCCTACAATTTTAGACATGAGAGGCAAGAGTATGACGGTTCATACACAAAAATCTTTCCCATATGCCTCCAGCGTTTTCTATGTTTAATTGAGAAAACAGCTAAAATATAAGGCAAAAATTAAAGTTCTTTCAACCCACAAAACAATCTACCAGAAAAGACTACTCAACTTGGCGAGGCGAAAAATTGGACTTAACGTTTCTGGTTGATTATACGCCATACATCTTAATCTTAGGAGGAATCATTGCAGTTTCTTGGTTGTTAGAAAGATTGGTGAAGCCCGTGCCAGTTGTGGGAGAACCAACGAGCGGGTTTATGAAGATTATATCTCTTTTTGGATTTTTTGTCGGAATTCTTTTGATCGTGACGGCGGCGGTGGCTTGGTCAACGAAAGCGGCTCAGGTTGATACTGGCACTCAATATTTGTTAATCGTTGCTGGACTGGCGTTGTTCTTGAAGCCGATGAAGGATATTCCTTGGGCGGCTTTGTTAGGTTTGGCTGTAGGTGGCTTGTGCGCTGGTTTTGTCTACTTATTCTATCCCTTGCCAGAAACGGTTTACGGCATTTCGTCTACATGGGTCTACCTACTAATCTTCTTCATTCCAGCTTTGTTGGTTTACATGGTCTTCAAGTTTGTAGAAGACGTGTTGAAGCTCATCGGAATGATTTTAACCTTTAAGCCTCTAACGCTCGCTCTAGGGTTGATATGCATTGCTCAAGGAATTCTTTTACTTCTTAACAAAAGCTTATTCGCAATATTATTTCCTTAATCGATAAGGAAAGAAAGAAATGGAGAAGTGTTAATTATCGCTATCTTCAACAGTACAATAGAAACAAGATGAAAATAGAAATTGTTTCAGTAATCATTGTTGCGTTATTCTTAACATCAATTCCCCATGTTGTCACCAAAATTTCTGATGGAAATGAGTTCTCCGTTAAGGGTAACATTATCGAAACAACTCATAACACAAGTGTAGACGGATGGGCTGTTTTATTGGAGATGAACGAATTTCCTGGAGGCTGGTCTGACTTGCCTGTTGACTTTGTGAATTCTGAAAGAATGCAAACAACTCTACTCAGCTTAGGCTGGCAAAGTGACCATGTGCATGTAATACATGACAATCTTACTATCTCGGTTGTGCAGGAGGCAGTCGAATGGCTGGTGAATAACACAGACTGCGATGACATTGCTCTATTATATATATTCACACATGGAGGATGGATGAGTAACATTCTTCTGTGGAATAATTGGTTCCCTATTGAATGGAAAAAACTGAATACACCGAAAAAGGTCCTTATGGTTGATACTTGTTCTGCAGAAAGATTTATTGGACCCATCAGAAATGACACATCACCTCACATTTCTTTAGCTTGTTGCTCCGCAGATGAGGTTGCCTGGGCTGGTCTTGAAGAAGAAGGGCTTCCAATAATAGGAAGTGTTTGGAACTACTATTTCACCAATGCATTATGTAATTCATCTGCAGATTTCGACAGCAATGGATATGTCTCAATTGAGGAAGCCCATAATTTTTCAAAACCTTTGGTACAAAAATACATGAACAAAACAGTTTTTGCAGTTCCAGAATTCTTACAATCATACCATAACCTTGGCATTTACCCAGAAAATTATTATGATTACCCGCACCCAGTAATGGAAGACGGATATTCAGATCAACTTATAATCCCCGAAGTCTCATCAACTCTAATCCTGCCACTTTTCATAATAGCAACACTACTAGCAATAGTCTACAGAAGAAAACATTCTATGTAATGTTAGATTATCTCCTAAACAAGCAAACAACAAGTTAAATGCACGTAGAGTTAATCGTTTTAGGTGCCTGAATATGGGTGTAGAGAACATCAAGTAATCTATGATTATTAATAGAAGAAAAAAGAGAATAGACGTGTTTAACCGTTTAAAGCAACTACGTTAAGTGTTGTTTAGCCTTTCTTTGTGATTTCTTTGACCACTCCAGCGGCGATAGTTGTTCCCATATCCCGTATCGCAAACCGCCCAAGCTCAGGAAAGTCGCTGTAAGTTTCAACAGAAATAGGATATATCGGTTCAAATCGCACAACTGCACCGTCTCCAGTCTTCAAAAACGCCGGTTTTTCTTCGACAGTTTGTCCAGTTCTTGGATCAAGTTTCGCAACTAACTCTGTGAATCTACACGAAACTTGGCCTGTGTTAGAGTGCAGCACTGGAGAGTATCCAGCGGCTATGGCTGTTGGATGATAGATTACAATTATTTGTCCAATGAACTCCTTAGCAACGGTTGGTGGGTTGTCGAGGTGACCGCCTACATCTCCTCGGCGAACGTCCTTTTTAGAGATGCCTCTAACATTAAATCCAATATTGTCACCAGGTAATGCCTTCGGAATTTTAACATGATGAGTTTCGATGGACTTTACTTCTCCTTTGACATTCGATGGCATAAACACAATAGTGTCGCCTTCTTTTAGCACGCCAGTTTCCACCCTTCCAACAGGAACTGATCCAACTCCTGTGATTGTGTAAACATCTTGCACTGGAAGACGTAGCGGTTTGTCAATGGGTTTGGGTGGAACTTCGAGAGTGTCTAGAGCTTCAAAGAGTGATGGACCTTTATACCAAGGCATCTTATCGCTGCGTTTCGTGAGGTTGTCGCCAGTCCATCCGGAGGTAGGTACGAATGGTATTTTGTCAACGTTGTAACCAACCATTTTTAGCACGCGGGAAATTTCGTTTTTGATTTCTTCATATCTATCCTGTTTCCAGTCTACTGATGCATCGTCCATTTTGTTGATGGCAACTGCCATTTGGTTTACTCCTAGCGTGTAAGCGAGAAAGGCATGTTCTCTAGTTTGTCCGCCTGGACCAATACCTGCTTCGAATTCTCCTCGTTTAGCGGAAACGAAGAGGATGGCAGCGTCTGATTGGCTGGCTCCGGTTACCATGTTTTTGACGAAGTCTCTGTGTCCTGGTGCGTCGATGATTGTGAAAAAGTATTTCGGTGTTTCAAATTTCAGGTAGGCAACGTCTATGGTTAGGCCTCTTTCTCGTTCTTCTTTCAATCTATCTAAGACCCAAGCGAACTTGAAGGTTTCTTTTCCCAACTTCTTAGCTTCTTCTTCGTATACTTTGGCGGTTCTATCGTCGACGGTTCCTGTGAGATAGAACAAGTGGCCTACGGTTGTGGATTTCCCATGGTCTACGTGTCCGATGACGACCAAGTTCAAATGGGGTTTTTCTGCTTTACTCATTTTTTCTCCTCCTAATATTTTATTTGAGCGTATTCCTCCAATTGTAGTGAAATTCGTAGAGAAGACAGTTGGTTCAGTTATTTTAATTTTTTGAAAGGATTTAAGATGTTGCCGTGCTTTTCTCTCTCTAAACCTTTCCCAATAGAGTCTTTGAAACCGAATAATGGCTATGACGTTTGTCTAACGGGAAGACCGGGCTACTCTTTCCATTTCGTTGCGTTTTTGCACAGCGTAGCTTTTCACATCGTTATTTGCTACTAAAATCAACTCTTCGGCGAGGCATTCATCCAAGGAACGAGGGTTGCCAAAGGAGATCTTCCTTGTTCCCTCGGAAATAAAACGTAGGGCAAGGTCAACTCGCCTTTGAGGAGATATATCCACAGCCATGTGATAAGCAATGCCTCCATAGCTAATGCGGGTGGTATTCTCGCAGGGGGCAGTGTTTTCAATTGCCTTGACCAGGATTTGTATGGGGTTTTGTTTCGTGCGGAGGTGAATGATTTCGAAGGCATTTTTAACCAGATTTATGGCTCTGGTCTTCTTTCCGGCGCTACTGCCAGGTCGCATAAGGTTGTTTACGAGTCTTTCTACGATGTTCACTTTAGCCTTGCGAAATTTTCCATGCTCGTGTCTCCCCATGCTGTGAGGAATGTAAACTGATTTAAGATAGATGTACCGCTTGAGCCCTGGATCAGCTACCTCAATTCCATCAAAACTCCACTTTCCGAATAGTTTGATCTCCTGTTTCTTGCTCAAGTGCGTCACCTTGCCAAATCTTCTGGGTTAAGAAGCCTCTATTTAAGGGTTGTTTACCGCATGGGCTTCTCTTTCTTACCGAGAACTAATTCTTTAAGAGAAACACCATTGACTACAATGACTTTCCATCGAACTCCAGGAATGTCACCCATGCTTCTACCGCGAGAACCACCGATTCCTTCTACTACCACTTCATCATGTTCGTCAACCATGTTGAGGGCTCCATCTCCCGGGAGAAAGGCTGTTACGACCCTGCCGTTCTTGATGAGCTGGGTCCTCACGCATTTCCTAATCGCGCTGTTGGGCTGCTTGCTTTCAACACCAACCTTCTCCAAGACAATTCCACGGGCCATAGGCGCCCCTTGCAACGGGTCGGATTTAATGTCTAGTCTGAGCATCCGGCGTTTGTAGTAGACGTCGCTCCACCTGAACTTCTTTCTCTTCTCGAGGAGTTTCCTTGCGGCGAGTTCGCCCTTAGGTGACTTCGAACCCATACTTTTCTATCCTCTAGCTACGTTATTTTGCAGTTCTAATATTTAAACAGTCTAGATCAGAAACTCACACAAATATAAGAATTGGGTGACGTTTTCATTTTCGCTTGCGAAACACTGAGACGCCATCGTGGTCTTTGATGTATTCAAAGCCAGTGGCCAGCAGTTCTTTCACTTCTTCTAGTGACTTAGCCACTTTTACGTGGTATTCGTCGCCCTCGAAATGAATCAGCTGCGTGTACAGCATAGTGTTGTTGATGTTCTTATGGCCTAGAAGTTGCTTGACATGCAGAATGTCTTTTGTTTTGTGGTATTCCATTGTTGCTTTCCAGTGTCTGAAAGTGTGGAAATGAATTTGCGTGAGCCTTGGATTCTTGAGTTTTCGTGCGATTTTCTTTCTCTGACCGGTGAAGTTTCTTCTTACGTAGTTGAGTAGTGTAGATCCGAAGATCACTCTCATTCAACAATTTCTTAATCAAATCACGCGAATCTTCAGAAACAATTCGATAATACTCTTCAGCATCAAGGAAAAGGTCATGTTCGCCACGAATCTTGTTCATAACCTGCCTCAGCAACCGGCGATCCACATCATCCACAGGCAGCCTTACCACACTCACCTGTTTCATACCCAACTCTTTTGCAGCTTTAAGACGATGTTCACCATCAGCAACCAAATAATCCCTGTTTGTAATGATGGGAACAACAAACCCCCAACGTTGAATACTCTTCTTCAGAGCCTCAAACCGCCTAACTGAGAGCTTATTGGGATTGTAACCGTCCACCCGAAGCTTCTCAGTATCCACAAGTTCAGCAGGAGGAATCTTCAAGTCTTGCGTGATCATTTTCAGGTTCCAGTTTTCTTAACATATTTTCCATGCCGCCTACGCGTTCTCTCAAAGAGTGGTTGAATAAATCTCTTAAAACTTTCCTGAGACCACAAAGCTGTCTTGTCTTCCAGCTTCTCTTTGTATTCTTTCCAAGCTTTCTCGAAATCGTTAGTATCCCCAAACTTGTCGAATAGCTCTTCTTCCTTCCGAGTCTGTCCGATGTGCCTGTCCATTTCATGAAGGAACCAGTAAAGGCGCAAATTGAAAATGAAGTCGAAAAAAACATCGTCTTCTGCCTTGCATAATACCTTAACGGCGTTTTGAAAGAGGTCGATGGCTCTTCTCACAACTATTTCGATGCCCTTCACAAACAGCGCATGGTTTTCTTCTAGAACGTCATCAGGAGGCAGTTGCGGCCAATACTTGTCTTTGATCTCCATGACCCTTTCAAACAGAACCCTTTCTCTCTCAGAGAGACAAAGCCAATCTATCCGCGTTGTTCCTTTTATCTGAAGGTCCTTCATGTTTTCAGCAATAGTATTAAGTTTCCGTGTTATGTCAAGACTTTTCACTTCACAAACACCCCTCTCCCCGCTTTCTCCTCCAACTCTTTCAAACGATTAAGAATGTCAGGCAAAACAGCAGTTTCGTAGATCTTGCTGTTAGCCTTCAACATAATATTAAGCGCACCCAACTGAGTAAGCTCCTGAGCTCCAGTGAGAAGCCTAACGCTTGCCTCCCGGTAAATCTGCTCATACCTGTTAACGGTTCTCATCAAAATCTGAGTATGATTCTTAACGTTCTGCAACTCAGGCTGCCACTGACCCCGACTCTCAAAATCACGATAAACCGTGCGCCCTGAACACTGATATTTCTGGCTTAATTCCGTCACAATCTCTGGCGGAGAAAACCCCAAACCTTCAAGCTTCAGCAATTCCAACCGTCTCTTAACCGCCGTCACCTTCACGAACCCCCCAAAAATTGAAGTTTCTTGTCAACCCGAGCCTATTCCCTCCTGTTCTCCTACGCCTTGGAGAAACTGAACATCGCACGCTTATGATTCAGCCCATTAGCTGCCTCTGAGACACCTCGCCGAAAAAAGACACCAAACGATAGTTAGTGTTTTTGGCTAATAAAACTATTGTGTGACGATTTAAGGAATTCATGCATGCCAAATGTTTACTTTGATACATTTTGTCACTCTACACTCAAATCCCCCTTATGAGGTGTGCATAAATCTAACATATTTTTTATTGATTATAGAATAAACAATACAAATTATCAATAATCTAACTCAATAGGAGAAAGTTTCATAAAATTTAAATTCTCAATGTTACATTAATGGTATTCTGAAAGGAGAAGGAGAAATTATGAAACCTAAAGTGATTGTGGGGATAATGCTTATTGTGCTTCTTATAGGCATTTTAACATTTACGTTGAACATTCAACTAGCTAAAGCAAACGAAACAGTCTATATCAGAGCCGATGGAAGCATTGACCCACCAACAGCAAATATTACCAGTGCAGATAATGTCACTTACACCTTCATTGGCAACATTTTTAATAATTCTATTGTTGTGGAGAGGAACAACATTGTAGTTGACGGGGCAGGCTACACTCTCCAAGGAACAGGAAGCGGAACAGGAATAACTCTGCCAGGAAGAAGCAACGTAACCATCAAGAACACAATAATCAAAAATTGGACCTATGGCATCGTGACAGTATATTCTAACAATAACACCATTAGCAACAATACGGTAACCTCTAACTCTCAAGATGGCATCATCATAACGAACTATAGCAATAGCAACACTGTTAGTGGCAATGACATAACATTAAACGGCAGATTCGGCATTCTAGCATATATTTATTCTGGTTACAATACTATCAGCGGTAACACGGTAACCTCTAACTCCCAGGATGGCATCTTTATAGTGTATACTAGCAATAACAACACTGTTAGCGGCAATGAGGTAACCTTAAACGGCGGAACCGGCATTCAAGCATACAACTATTCTTGCTACAACATCATTAGCAACAATACGGTAACCTCAAACGATCAGTGGGGCATCCTTCTATCGCATTATTCCATCGGAAACACAATTAGCAACAACACTGCAACCTCAAACGGGTATTCTGGCGTCGTATTGTGGGACCATTCTGACAGCAACACGGTTACTGGCAACACGGCGACAAACAATTTGTTGGGCGGTATGTCCATACGATTATCTAGCGGCAACACCCTAAGAGACAACAACATGAGTGATAACCGATACAACTTTGGTGTTTGGAGTGATTTCAACCGTGTTTCAGATTATATCCAAGACATAGATACTTCAAACACTGTTGATGGAAAGCCCGTCTACTACTGGGTGAACCAACGCGACAAACAGATACCAGCTGACGCAGGCTATGTGCAAGCAGTGAACTGCGTAAACATCACAGTGGAAGACCTAAACCTAACGAAAAACGGTGCAGGCGTGAGGTTTGTGAATACAACCGATTCTACCATAAGAAATGTGACAGCCTTAAACAACACTTTAGGCATCCATATAATCTTGTCTAGCGGCAACACCATCAGCGGAAGCACAATAACTTCCCTTGGGTACTACCGCTCTTTTCAGGATCCATACTTCGGACCACCAGGGTGGATGTCCGGATGGGGCATCGGCTTAACAAACTCTAGCAGCAACACCGTGAGTGGCAACACGATAACAAACAGCGATTATGGCGTCGGCATAGGAAACTCTAGTGACAACACCGTGAGTGGTAATACGATAACAAATAACGATTTTGGCATCGGATTCGGAGACTCTAAAAGCAACAACATCAGCAGCAACACGATAACAAACAACGATGTCGGCGTAAGCCTAGAAGACTCTAACAGCAACATAATCTACCACAACAACTTCGTAAACAACACTGTTCAAGCAAACGTTACAACTGGATACGTAAACACTTGGGATGATAGTTATCCTTCTGGCGGAAACTACTGGGATAACTACAATGGAACTGACAATAACGGAGACTGGATAGGTGACACACCATACGTTATTGATGCAAACAACACAGACCGTTATCCACTCATGAATCCTTGGCCCTCTTATCCTGAGACTGCAGTTAGTGTTATTCCGTCAACAGATGTTGCAGTTGCTGGACAGTTATTCACTGCGAACATCACGGTTTCCAACGTTACCGATCTCTATCTTTGGGCCTTCAGCATTTCTTGGAACCCCGCCACCTTAGACTTGACAAACATAACAGAAGGGGATTTTCTTATGGGAGGAGGAAGCACTACAGGCGTTTTGATAAAGGAGATAAACCAAACTGGAGGCTACATAAAGGAAGCAACCTGCTCGCTACTTGGAAGCATACCTGGAGTTAGTGGTAGTGGAACCCTAGCAACGATCACCTTCAAAGCAACCGCCGTCGGATCCAGTCCACTGGACATATACTTCTGTGACCTTCTAAACTCGACTGGCGAGAGCATTTCTCGTTACATAATAGACAGTTCTGTAAACATAGATGCACCAGATCTATCTATATTAAACGTTAGCCTACCCTACCCAGATTTGTCATTATATGCAAACACGACGGTTTCAGTAAACGTTACGATCCAAAACACCGGCAATGTGAGTGCGAGTGCTTTCAATGTTTCTTTGACAGCATACTGGAACGAAGGAGAAATCGTGGATTACTTTGGAAAGCTAAAGGTTGAAAACCTTGAGCCAAATACGACACGAACTCTTCAGTTTAACTTTACACTACACTACACAGGCAATTACACTTTGACCTTCAACGTAGACTGCAACAACGACGTAATTGAGGTATACGAAACAAACAACGAACTAAACCTAACGATAAACGTCAAGATGCAAGGAGACATAGACGGCGATAACGAAGTAACATACCTAGACTTGTTTGACTTGTCGAGAGCCTACTGGTCAACCCCAGAAGACGAGAACTGGAATCCATACGCGGACATAAACAACGACGGAAAAGTCGACTACAACGACCTGTTCCTGTTGGCACAAAACTATTCAGAATGAAAAAGGGCAACCAGATGAAGAAAAATAAAGTAGTTCTGCCACTGGCGATCTTGCTCGTCTTGTTCTCACTGGAAATGCTTGGAACAGAAACAAACTATGTAGCTGCATCTTCTTCGACATCAGTTTCCATCACTCCAGAATCCTCTAGAACCCTTCTCTACAGCAACTTTGATATCAATCTATGTATTTCCGATGTTGCAGACCTGTATTTGTGGGCAGTGACAATAGAGTGGAATTCCACAATCCTGAACCTACTAGACTATTCACAAGGTCCATTCCTTCAACAAGGAGGCACAACCACCTTTCTAGTCGGAAAAATAGCAGCAGGAAAGATTGAAGGCTTAACATGTTCTCTGCTGGGATCTGTTCAGGGAGTAAGTGGTAGCGGAACCCTAGCTACCTTACAGTTTAACGCAACCGCCACGGGCACAACATCAATCAACATAACATTCAGCGATCTACTAGATTCCGAAGGCAGCAGCATCACCCACGATGTTGGGAACGCTACGGTGAAAGTTCTCCCACGCACACTTCCCTATGTTTTTGGCAGAACTGTGACTTACAGAGCATCAACAAACGACAGTGATCCTAGCCCACCGCGTACAGTTCCTTTCAGTGACAGATACAACATCACATTTAGCCTTCCAGACGCAAATGGTGTCATAAACCTCACCATTGCAAGGGAAAGCTACTACTTTGAACCCGCCTACGTCCCAGAATCTAACTTCACTTGGCAGGTGACCATGATCTCGGATGGATATGGAAAACTGTATACCCAACCTAACGGTGATGTGGATATCATTTCGATGACCAATGATTCAGGAAGATTCTTCTGGAAGGATGGGGCATGGCATCCACCTGAGGAGGAATGGGTTGGAGACGGCACGCCAGACCCAGCTGGTTCCTCTTGGGTTCATGTTTTTATTAACATAAGCCATTGGCTTGGAGAAGGCACTGGCGGTGTATTTATTGGTAATCGGTCGGGGGAAGCTTGGCTAACAACTGGATTCAGTGAGAATACTGTGGTTGAACCAGCTAGTCGCATTAACGGCTTTTACGTGAATGTCACAGGTGTTCCATTCTCTGGTCTTGGCGGTGTCGTAACCTATGTTTCAGCTGCGGCAAAACTTAATGACCCTTGGCCGCTTGGTCCCTTAGATGTACAATCTAAAGTGGAACGCTGCGGAGCACCACCACCAGCATTCATAGCTGCCTTGTTTTCACCTGCAAACTTGTATGTTACAGATCCCGAAAACCGGCATATCGGAACACACCCTACCACAGAAGAATATGTTAATGAAATACCTGGAGCCTTCTATTCTGGACCTGGATCAGAGCCTCAAAGAATTGTCATTCCTGATCCGCTAGATGGAGTTTACGACATAAGGATAATTGGAACTAGTACTGGAACCTACACTTTCGTGGCTGAACTAGCAACTGCCACAGAGACAACAGTCCAAACTTATACGGGCAATATCACCCCTGGAGAGACTTTGATAAGCGAAGCTAACATATCAGAAGGTAAAATGACATCTACACCGCCTTCTCCTCCTCCTCATCCTCCTACTCCCGTAGGTGGCATCTACATTCCAGTAAATAAACTTGAGTTGCTGGCTCCATACATTGGATTAACCATACTATTGGCTGTAGCTGTTGTAACAGTTATCTACGTTAAGAACAGAAAGAGAAAATCAGAGATTAACTTTTAAACAAACAATCAAAGAAACTAGCTAACCTCGGGTATGAATATCCTTCGCAAAACGATTCTGGGACCCCTACAAAACAGAAAAAAGGGGAGTTTGCGGGGGACAGCTCCATTTGACGTGAGTTCAAATCTCACTGCCAATTGAACCTCTGATAGCAACCACTCTATCCGTTCCAGATAATTATTCCGAGAGAAAAAGCCTCGGAAATCCCAACAATTGTAAAATGCGGAAAAGTCATAGCTTAGGTGAACATTTAATAAACATCTTAAAGAACAACCATTAAAGGAGAAAACATTATAAAACTAACTGAAAACGAAATCAACAAAATCGAGAAAAACCTCAACCCTAATTTTTTTTATTCTGCACAGTCAATTAAGCAATTGCTTAAGTGGATTTCCTATCATTATTGTGGATTCATAAGGTATATTTTCAATTTCAGAACTAGAAACTCGAAGTGACACATATGAATTCGCAAAAAGCCAAAACTTCAGCATTAATGGCTTTAATTGTAATTGGGCTTGTAATTAGTATGTTTCCAGTAACTGTTTCCTGTGAACTACCTGTAGTTGAAGGATGGACTTTGACGGTTGACAGGGGACCCATAACAGGTAACCCTGATCTTGTAGAATACGTTTGGGTCGCAAATAGAACTCCCTATGGTTTGTATGACAAGATAGCGGTACGTAGAGTGGTGAAGGCAGATGGGGAAGCGGGAGAGTGTGTGGTGTTCATTTTACCTGGTACTTGGTCCAGTGGAGAGCAGTTAGTTCACGTGAGAAAGGATGGAATTCAATACGGCATTCCGGATGCAGATAAATCAATTTTACTCTACTTAGCA
>Ga0209636_10000147_pt1 | contig 57978 bp, 53 predicted proteins | sample DeeMarSWOR152_54_FD_187464 | JGI IMG/M metagenome (GOLD analysis project Ga0209636, IMG submission 187464) | Marine sediment microbial communities from White Oak River estuary, North Carolina - WOR-1-52-54 (SPAdes) (version 2) | ecosystem: Environmental > Aquatic > Marine > Intertidal zone >...
CCCCCTTGTTTATAAGCAGAAAGGAATTTCTTGGGTATAGGATCGGCGACGTAGATTCTATCCGTTGCCTTCTCAATCCTTATCCCTTCGCTTACCGCTTCTCCTGCATCAATTTTCAGGATCACCGGATGCTCTGTCCTCCTTTTCCCCACCTCGACGGCATCTTCAACCGTCTTTGAGAGATGCACCTTTTTTCTCCTCATTGGCTTCAGTCCCTCTTTGAGGATCTCCTTTGCTAAACGCCCTGAGGTCCCATGGTAGAGGGTTTCCAAATCAGCAAGGGGGAGATCAATCGCAACATCAATGCTGTGGCCATACCGTGCCCTAATGCTGTTGCCCTTCAACTCATACCTTCCCTTTTCATCCTCCCTGACTGTCTCCTCAAGGCATTTCCTATCGAGCCATGGATACCTCTTTTGCAGTAAGCTGAGCAGATCCTCGAGAGTCACAAAACCGTCGTGGGAGATTCTGAGGCCCATGGGATTGTGCCTCAGGATATAGCTCATGAACTTGCTTATTTTTACCCTTCCCCTCATAATACAGAGCATATCATAATCTCATAAGACAGTAAGACATCGGATAAAGAGGTGGACTCGCCAAAACCCATCATCTATACCTTGGGGACCAGCACGCACACCAAGGAAGAGTTCATTGAGCTTCTCCGTCACTACCGCATTGAAACGGTGGTGGATGTGAGGAGTTTTCCTCAGAGCAGATTCGAGCATTTCAAAAAGGAGAATCTGGCAAAGATACTACACGAGGGAGGTTTCAACTACGTCTATTTAGGCAAGGAGCTAGGTGGACTCCGCAGGGGTGGGTATTTGTCCTACAGCGGGACCTCACCCTATCAGGCAGGCATCTCACACCTCGCGCGGATCGGCAAGGAGCATACCACTGCCTTTGTGTGTGCCGAGCGATTTCCATGGAAGTGCCACCGCCGGTTTATTGCATCGAGCTTGGAACGGAGGGGATGGCATGTGGTACATATCATAGAAAAGAATAGGGTATGGAGGCCGAAGACCGATTATATACGGCAGGGGCTATCTTGAATGAGACGGTGTCTTGGAACAGACGGTTGTCGTCCATTATTTGTGTTGATTTTATTGGTAATGTGGCTTATTAGGTAAGAAATTTTTCCATAGGTGTGGGTAAGCGGATGATCGAACGCTATACTCTCCCAAAGATGGGCAGGATATGGGAACCCTCTAATCGCTTTGCCAAGTGGCTTCAGGTTGAAATACTCGTGTGCGAGGCAATGGCCAAGGAGGGCATGGTCCCGCCAAAGTCCCTTGAGAATATTAAGAAAAAGGCAGATTTCTCTATTGATAGGATCAAGGAGATCGAGGAAGAGGTAAAACACGATGTCATCGCCTTTTTAACAAACGTGGAGGAGCATGTGGGCCCTGACGCCCGGTTCATCCACATGGGTCTCACTTCGTCTGATATCTTGGATACGGCCCTTGCCGTGCAGCTTAAGGAGGCAATGGAGATAATCATCGAGGATATTCGCGATCTCCTCGCTGTCCTCAAAGAGAGGGCCTTTGAGCATAGGAATACCGTCATGATTGGGCGCTCACATGGCATCCATGCCGAACCTATCACATTTGGCCTTAAGTTGGCAGTTTGGTACATGGAGATGAAAAGGAACCTGAGAAGGCTTGAGCAGGCACTGGAGGTAATAAGCTATGGGAAGATATCCGGTGCTGTTGGCACATTTGCCAACATCCCTCCTCAGGTTGAGAAATATGTCTGCGATAAGTTAGGTCTCAAGCCGGCTGAGATCTCAACGCAGATTATTCAAAGGGACAGGCATGCGCAATACTTCACTGCCCTGGCTATCCTTGCTGGCTCAATTGAGAAGATAGCAGTTGAGCTAAGACATCTGCAGAGGACGGAGGTTGGAGAGGTGGAAGAGGCCTTCACCCCTGGACAAAAGGGCTCATCTGCTATGCCCCATAAGAAGAACCCTATTGGATCGGAGAATCTCACGGGACTGGCTCGGCTCGTGAGATCTTACTGCATTGCTGCCATGGAGGACATGCCACTGTGGCATGAACGGGATATCAGTCATTCATCTGCGGAAAGGGTCATAGCGCCGGACAGCACTATACTCATAGATTTCATGCTCAATCGATTGACGCGGATGATGAAGAACCTCGTGGTGAACAAGGATAATATGGCCAGAAACCTTGAAACACTAAAGGGCCTAATCTATTCGCAGCAGGTATTGCTGGCCTTGGTAGCCAAAGGGTGCTCTCGTCAGGATGCCTATTCGTTAACGCAACGGATCTCTCTACAGGCCTGGGACACTGGTAAGGGTTTCAAAGAACTCCTCTTACGAGACCCGGATGTTGAGAAGTATCTCGATGCGGAGGCAATAGAAGAGGTATTTTCGCTCAATTACCATCTGAAACACGTGGAGGAGATCTTTGCCAGGGTGTTCAACTAATAGAGTGATTCCTGCTGTACGTCACGCTCTTCTAGGCATCAAACTCGTTTTACTCGTCATTATCTATCCTCAGATAACCGGGGCCGCTCTCACAAAGCCGGCCACTATCGGTCCAAAGCACAAGATCCTCGTGCCGGATTCCCTGCTCTGTTTCCCCCCTCAAGATCCCGGATATGTACTCTTGGTGGAGAAATCTACCCAGAGGGTTTACCTGTATCAGACCGACTACCTAGACCATCCCTTAAAGGTCTACCCCTGCTCTACTGGCGAGAACAAAGGGCCTAAGACCGAAAGAGATGATAAGAGGACACCTGAAGGTGTCTATTTTACCACCAATTCATTTAAGGAGAAGGATCTTTCCTCCATTTATGGGGCTTGCGCTTTTCCAATTGACTATCCCAATCCAAAGGACCGCAAATTGGGGAGAAAGGGATATGGGATATGGATTCATGGAACCAACCAGCCCCTCAAGCCATGGGACACCAATGGCTGCGTCGTTTTTAGGAACGAGGACATAATTGAGCTTTCTCGGTATTTAAGCAGAGGGCATACGCCGATCATAATAACTAAGAAGATCGAGTTCATTGAGAAGGAGCAGCTTCAAAAGGAAAGCGCAGAGCTCAGGAGATTGGTCATGGACTGGCGAGAGGCCTGGAGTCAGGGCCACATAGATCTCTATATGTCCTTCTATGACGAGGAGTTCACGGTGGGAGGGAAAAACTGGCGCCAGTGGTGGGCCTACAAGAGGCGTTTAAGTGAGAAATATGGCGAGATAGAGATAGATAATCTGCAGATACTGAGGGAAAATGGAATTGTCTTGGCCAAATTTGATCAGACCTACCGGGCCAACGGGTTTTTTAGCGTGGGGGAGAGGAGACTCTACCTACAGAGAAAGAGCCCTGAATGGAAGATAGTCGGTGAATTCTTCAACAAGAAGATCGAGCTTACCCAGAAGGGGGCCCCAAGCCTATGGAGAGATAAGGAATTGCCGGCCATCAAACGTCTGATATCCGACTGGCAGCAGGCCTGGCAGGAGAAGGATCTCCAAAGATACATGGCAAGCTATTCAGATGATTTTTTTTCTGAGGGGCTCGACCGAGAGGGTTGGAAGAGGTACAAATCCGAACTCAATAAGAGATACGGTCAGATAAGGGTTACCGTTAGCAATCTGAAGATAAACCAGCTGTCATCTACAGGGGCGACAGCGTACTTCGATCAAGTGTACAGTTCTGATAGATACTATGACAGGGGGAAGAAGACGATTCAACTGATTAAGAGGGATGGGAGATGGAAGATCAAGAGAGAGATGTGGATCCCCACAGGAAGGGGAAAGACGAGATAGAGAGGCGCTCTAAGGACAGAGGCTTTCTGACAATCATGATCTTTAGAGAGTTAGGTAGTGTCAGGAGATTCACAATCTCCTCCAGGCTCTTATTGTGCGCATCCGTGTTCATGGTCTTCTATATTGTGGCCACCATCTATTTCACCAACAAATACTTTGATGCCCGCAGAATACACAAGATGCAGGCGTATAAAATAGCCAATCTCAGCAAAGAGCTTATCAAGGCAACGAGAGAGCTCGAGAGGTCAAGACAACATACTGCGCTCCTCGATGACTACATTAGTGAGAGCAGAGACCAGGGTGCAGGGCCAGAGTCCTCAGGTGACTATACTGAATCACCTTTGCCAAGGATTGTGGACATTGAGGATCTCAAGATAAGAAGAGATGGCCCCACCGTGAATGTGATCTTCAGGATTGTAAACAGGCAGTTAGATGAGGAACCTATAGGGGGATATATCTTCGTGCTCGCCAGTGTAGAAGATTCAGATCAATCCGAGGTTTGGGTCTATCCCAGGTCACCTCTCAAAGATGGGTTCCCGGTAGACTACAGGAAGGGCCACCGCTTCTTAATCCAGAGGTTCAAGACGGTTGAAAGTAAATACACGCTGAGCAAATCGGTCAGTAAGCCACTGGTCTTAAAGATACTGGTCTATGATAGAGATGGCAGCCTCATCCTTAAGAAGGTTGTTGAGGTATAGAATAGATCTTGCCCATTTGAGCTCTATGAGGAGGGTCACTCTCTTCCCCTTGATTCTCACCCAGTCCCTTCTCTTGATCAACCCGGGGGGAGGCCCAAAGTAGAAGGGAGAACCTCGTTTACTTCCCCAATACGCCCTATGAACTAAACGTATACAAGATTTACGGCAAGGAACCCGGAAGGACCCTGATGCTGATTGGTGGGATTGAGGGTAACGAACCGGGCGGGTTTCTCTCAGCTGATCTCTCCGCAGATATGAGTCAATTGAAAGGCAATCTGAGTGTCTTTCCAAGGGCCTGATTGCGGCGAGCGACTATCTGCGCCTCTCTGGGTGACTATCTGACGGTAGAGGCTAGTAAGAGCAATATAGGTGAAGAAAGCGAAATCGGCATAAGGGCCGATGGCGATCTCCTCATACCAGGTGAGGCAAAGAGGAAAGGAGATATAACCGGGACTAGCAGTAGTATACTGAGGATTGATATAACCAGGCAACAGCTCCCCCCTGGAGCGATATATATTAAAATCGTATGAATATGAATTAGTCTAACACTTGAAACATATGAGGGCCTACCGGAAGGAGGTCTCATTCTCCACCAGGCCATAGACCAATAATTGCTTCTCGGCTCTCAAGGGTAAGTCGGCTTGACATGGCTTGCCCCTTCTGATACAAGCAATGTCTCAGAGGTTCCTTAAGGAGCTTAATGTTGAGACCGGGGAATTTAAGATATTGCTATTTCCTCTCTATCTTAGTATTGACAACTACCATATACCTGACCCTTCCAAAGAAAGTTGCCTATCCGCATGCCTTACCGGGAACTTATTCATATCTTGATGTCTATTCCCATCACATCCACTATCGCCTCATTATCTCCGGAGTTGATATGTGCCGGCTGACAGGATGGGACTGTGAGGATCTTACCCCTGAGGATCTTCCGCGCCTCATGGAGATCCAGGACAAATTGACCAATACCTTGGCGCGGGGAATCCGGATCTCTCAGGAAGGCAGCATATTGCCAGTGACAATTGTAACAATGAAGGCCTTACCAATTGGTTTTGAACTGATCATGGAGCTGCACAGTTCCAGGCCCTTGAAATCATTCACTGTTCACTACACACTGCTTGCGGATAAGAATGAACTGTTCCAGTCATTTTTCAGTATCTCGACCTCGGGTGATCCCAGTGACTGGAACCAGTATGACCTGCTGGATAAGGATCATGCGGAGATCTCCTGGGATCTCTCAGGGAGAAAGCAGATCTATGCCAGAAACATGACCCGGGAGCTGATATTCAACCTACGAACGTATGTGGAGCGAGATCTAACCTGGCCCTGGTTAATTCTGGGTTTTGGCATTGCCACTCTATTGGGTATTGGCCATGCCTTTACCCCCGGCCATGGCAAATCGATCATGGCCGCTTATCTGGTTGGAAGCCACGGACATATCAAGGATGCCGTCGTTATGGGCCTCACTACCACTGCAACGCACACCTTCAGCGTGGTTTTGCTGGGCCTTATTATTATGTTCTTTTCCCAATACATCCTCCCGTCGACTCTGTACCCATTGATGGCTAGGGTTTCTGCCGTTTTGATTGTCATTACTGGGGCGTATGTCTTTTATCGGCGTATCCTTGAAAGGTTACATGCTCACCCCAAAAGCCATGGGGTGAATAGCGATCACATCAGTGATCATACCCACGGCCATTCTCACCATTACCATCCCAAGGGGACGACAGGCCAGGCATTCTGGTTGGCATTTTCTGGGGGGTTAATTCCCTGCCCTTCAGCACTAGCCGTTCTTCTAGCAGGTGTCTCCATCGGTAAGGTCGGACATGGGATCATAATGATCTTAGTCTTTTCAGTTGGCCTAGGAGGGGCCTTGGTCATACTGGGGGTAGGGGTCTTGACATCTCGATCCCTTCTCAATCGACTGGGAAGTGCCCGGACCTACCTAAGGCATTTGGATCTGGTTGGTCCGGCGTTTATCGTTATGGTAGGGATACTCTTTTTGATCCATGGGCCCTTTGGGTCCCTAAGCCTAGCGTAGAAAGGGGGGATGGAGCTACGTAATGTGGTCTCAGCATGTCACTTAAAAACTTAGAAAGGAGGAAGGCCATGAAAAAGCTTGGGCTAATGTTTTTGATTACGGGTATGGCACTCATAGTAGGCACATCAGCGGTCACGGCAGGCAAGTGGGCAGTCGTCGTGGTGGACGTCCAGGGCGACTTCACTATATGGAAGAAGGGGTCCTTAGGGGTAGCAGGTTCTGATAAGGCCTACGTGAAACAGGTAGAGGCAGCCGTAAGGGGCTTGAAGAAAATGGGCCTCGACATCTATGCTACCCAAGATTGGCACCCCAAGAATCACCTTTCCTTTTACATCAATCACCCCGGGAAAAAGCCGTTTGAGGTTATCAAGCTCCACGGACAAGATCAGGTCCTGTGGCCCCCTCACTGCGTCCAGTGTACTGAGAATGCGAAAATCCTGATTGATGAGTCCGTGTTCACGCTGGTAGCTCAAAAGGGAATGCTCATGGACTGGGACAGTTATTCTGGCTTTTATGTCGGTGGTGGAACGAAGACTGTCTTGGAGAGTGCCTTAAAAAAGGAGGGCGTCGATAAGCTGTTGATGTTTGGGATCGCCACCGATTACTGCGTAAAAAGCACAGCCGTTGATGGAGCTAAGTTGGGGTTCGAAGTCACCGTCGTTGAGGATCTTTGCCGGGGCGTTGACCCGAAGACAATCAAGAAGGCAATTGAAGAGATGCCCGCTGCAGGAGTCAGGGTAGTAGAAAAACTGGATGATGTTCGAATACGGTAGGTGCCCCTGCGAGAGGGAAATCATAAGGCCGGGCCTGATAAGGCCCGGCCTTATTTATTGATTCGATCGGCCAGCTCAAGGATAAGCACGTCCTCCCAGGGATCTGACTTTCTGACAACTACTGCTATCTCTTCCGCTTCTGACAACTCAAGACCACCTCTTGTTTGGAGGTCAGCAACGAAAAGAAAGTCAGTGAGTATTATCAAATACTTGTACCTCACCTTTTGGAAGACAATGGCATTGAAGCTCTCATTTATCCTTCCTGCAAGATATTTGAGTATCCAATACCTGACCTGGTTCCTCTTCATCAGATCGATACCCTTTAATGTCTGCTGTATGACCATGTTCAGTTCTCGAAGCCTTGATTCTGTATAAACAGGCCCTTCCTTGAGCAGGGCAGAATGCATTTGCCTTTGCACAAGCAGGTCCAAATACCTTCTCAACGGGGAGGTTGCGTTGGTGTACACGTCCACCCCTAGACTATTGTGTGGCTGGGGCATGATATCTACCAGAAGCGGCTGAAGTTTGCGCCTTTGCTGAAATACGTAATAGATATAGTGAGATTCGTCATGGGGTAACCTTTCTTGAGGTGGTTCTTGGCCCCTGTAGAGGATAGGCAGGGCCCTCTCGGAGGCGAATTTCGCTGCCAGCCAGTTATAGAGGATCATACATTCGGAGACAATGATCTTTGCAGGGGTGTCCGATTCTATAAGTCGAATCCGTATACCACAGTTGTTGTCAAATTCGAAATGGATCTCCGGCAGGGGTATGAGCAATGCCCCGCTGACAACCCTCTTCCGTCTTAGGGCCTGGCTTAGCTGGTAGAGGGCGGAGAAGATTGGCTCATCAGCATACGCGGCGTTTACGTGCTCGTAGGTAAGCTGCCTCTCTACTCTTACGATGCACGGTATAAAGCGATAACCTTTGAGGTTCCAGTCCCCATCGAAATCCGCTAACAGGGAAATAGCCAGCCGTCGACAGCCCTTTACCAAGCTTAACGCATTGTGAGAGACGCTCGAAGGGAACATGGGGATCTGATTCGCCGGAAGGTAGATGGAGCTCGCCTTACTGGAGGCCTCCGTGTCGAGGCATCCGCCAACCTCAATAAATGGGGCTACATCGGTAATGTGAACTCCAAGTCTATAGCCCCCTTTAAGAGGCTGCAGGCTTAATGCATCATCGTAATCCCTGGTAAATGGCCCATCAATGGTAAAGATTGGCAGATCTGTCAAGTCTTCCCGACCAGAGAGGTCTACGTCCCTTTTCATGACCTCCTCTGCTTCTTTGAGGCATGGTCCACTGAAGTCAGTCCTTATCTTGAGCCTACGGAGGTCAAGATTCTCGTCTTCGTGCCATACACCCAGCTTCCCTAATAAGTGGCGTGCCTGACCTATATCCTTGATTCCAGCCCGAGTGAACATCTCCCTGCCCAGGTTAAAGTCAGGGGCATCCTTGCCATAAAGGGCGAGTTGGACGAGTATTTCAATAATGCGTTCCTTTATGGGTGGATCCTCCGCATATCGATTATCGATCACGTCCTTAAGGAGGTTTGCTCCTTCAGTAATCTCCATTTCTCGTAGCTGAGCAGCTTCTCTGGCCCTTCTTATCTGCTCTACCTTTTCCGGACTGTTCGGGACAAAGTGGTCATCCTTCATCTTAAAATAGACGTTGTCAGCAAAAAGGGCCCTGACGAGCGCAGATATGTGGTCATCGGTGGCGTCCTGGCCAAAGGAAAGCTGGGCAAGATATCTATAGGTAAATGCCCCCTTTTCCTCATACGTGAGTTCCCATAGATCCTCAATGGGGACCTTTTTCATGTAATCAATGCGCCTATTCTGAGCCACTCTTAACTCCCTCACTAATTCCTCCCTTGACCTAGAAATATCCAAGGTAGTAGATGAAACGAGGAGGGCCCTCTTGGGAGAGATACTCACCTCATGGTTGGATAAGGTCAAAAGCTGCAACTTGCTTCCCCTGTCTTTCACACAGACAGATAGTATGATCTCCCTCTGGTCGATGTATTCAATAATCCTTCCTTCAGACATAAGAATCCCTGACTCACCTGAGGTAATGAGGAGATCTACTTCCCGGTTACAGCAATAAGTTTGCTTAAAGATCCCGGGTTTTTACTTAGGGGAGGAAAACAAAGAGACAACAGCGAAAAGGAGAATAACAAAGCCCAGACTCGCATATATCCCTATCCCTACGATAGAGCCTTTCATAGCTTCAATTAAAAGCGTTCTATTGTGCAAATATCCGACATAGAAGATAAAGAAAAATGACAAGGAAAGCCCAACTCTTATCCGATTAAGCAGGACACAGAGAGATATTCCAACAAGATAGCATATAAGCATATAAATGGGGACCCTGATTTCCACTGCGGATAATATACCCACTAGATTCATAGTGACCCTCTGCTCTTTCTTCTCTAATTTCCCACTACTCCCTCAAAGAGGTGTCTGTAGCCAGCCCTTTTTCCTTTTCTCCCTTTTCTCACCTCCTCCTTCCATCCGATCCTTTTTTTGGCCCTCTTTCGCCGTTTAAGATCAGGATCCCTTTCCGCTCTCAAGACAAAGGATCCAGGGGATATTTCCGTTCCTTTCTCCAAGGGCCTTTCCCTAGAAGGCGGCTCCTTAGGCAAAGGAGGGCCACTAATAAAGTGGGCGGGAACCCTCTCTGCCAGATAGATAGCATCACCAAAGGGGAAAAACCTTATTCCATTCTCGGTCGCTGTTGCTGCGTTAATCTCTAAGATAATTGGTTTCTGATCGAGCCGACGTGCAATCCGGACTGCGAGATTTCTCTCTGTTGTCATCACCACATACTGTCTCGATCCAGGCAACAGGCCATCCCTCAGAATATACGGGTATGCCTTTCTCTTCGCCCCAGTGAAGAGGATCTTCGGAGGAAAATGGATATCGCTCTCCTCATCTACCAGACAAAAGGTCCGTTTGGTGGATCTGATCATTTTCCCGTCGATCTCGAAGATGCCGTTCCCATCATTGAGCAGGGCCTCTCTTACATGGGATTCCCGAACGTAGGCCATATGAGGTTCCTCATGAATAGCCTTCAGAAACTCCTTAATGGGTACGTAGCCTTCTTTATCAGGGACAAGGCCAAATTCGTCCGGCCTGGTCCCTAACATGTAACTCATCAACCGACTTAGGGTAACTACCTTCCTTTTGTTTTTCGTGGTCACTCAGTCTTTTACTGATCTATAATTCCACCTTACTCAACTGCTGTGAAACGAATTCCCTGATCTGGGAAGGCTTCGGTAGGGACTGCTCCCGGTGCCCTTTGGAGAAAAATGGGACTAAGAGCTCCTCCTCAGTGCCTCCACAGGAACACCTTCCGGGCATTTCAGTCAGGGGACAAACCCTTGTCTTAAAGCACTCCTTACATCGAAACACCCTCTTCCTGCCCGACATCTTCCCCCTCTTGGCTACTGCCCGACCGTCTACCTCTATTATGTCCATGGAAAAGTCCACTACCGGTGCATTGCTTATTGTCGTTCCGATACCATACGCATCTGCTAGTTCATTGTACCTTTCAATATCCCTCTCGTCAATGCCACCACTGAGAAAAAGCTTTACCTCCTTGTATCCCCTAAGATCAAGCTCCCATCTGACCTCTCTCATAATCTCCAGGAGATCTTCCCTTCTGCTCCGTGGTGTATCTAACCTCACAGCATAAAGCCTCTCACCCAATTCACCAGCTACGTTAACCGCCTCTATCTTTTCGTCATTAAAGGTGTCTATCAGGCTTACCCTTCTCACCGTTGGTTCGATGACCTCATCAAATGCCCTTGTGGCCTTTACAGTATCACCCATGATCAAGATGAGCGCGTGGGGCATTGTTCCTACTGGTTCTCTTTCAATGAGCTTGGCGCCAAGGCCAGCGGATACACCGTCGCAGCCACCTATATATGCATTTCTCTCTATCAAGGGAGCTATTGTCGGGTGCATCCTGCGGGTGCCGAAACTTATAACCTCTTTCTTGCCGGCTGCCTTTTTACACCTGGCAGCCATGGTAGCAATGCCAGATGCCTGACATATGAGACCAAGGAGGGCTGTCTCATATTGGCCGAAGTCGAGATACCTCCCGCTGAGCTCCGTTACCGGTTGTTTAGTGCCAAATATAGTACCCTCTCTCATCATCCTGACATCAACCGGGAGATCTTCTAGGACCTCAGCACATTCCTCAACCCCTGCGAATACCGCCCAGGACCAATTCGACGGAAGAACGTGCGCCACAAACTCCGTCCGAACATGCAGATCCACCCCCTTGGCCTCCAAGATCTTCTTGGTCCTCTCAAAATAGATGTCTGTCACGAGGCCTTCTTTTACGTCTTTCCAGGTGGCTGTGTGAAACACGATTGGTCCACCTCATTGACAAGAGATATGACGCACGGCTCTCAAGTCCATGCACTGAATTGGGATGACTACACGCTCGCGGCCTACATTTACCATATATTGTCGAAATTTTCCAAAGATAAATCTTCGTCCCCTGCTGAGACTACCCGCAACCCGCATAGCAATGAGAGAATCGGATAAAATTCTATTGACAGGGGCGACATTTGATTCTAATTCTTGTTCCGAAGAGATACACAGAACTTCTTACCAGCTACCATTTTACAGTCTCATGAAACAGCACATCTCATTCTTTTCACAATTAATATCGGCGATTACCGATTTTCCGAAAATTCAATTGACATAGTCATCTGTTGGAGGGAGATTTTACGCCCTTCTGGCAAGGGGTCTGTTTTGGCTACGGTACCATTAAGAGGGGGATGGAGATGAGATCGCATGAATTGTTCGTACGTTTGGGGGTCTTCATTATGTGCTTGGCTCTTTCAATGAGCATCTCTTCAGGCATGGATGCCCTCGCTGGAAGTAAAGGGGAGATGCATGTAAGATTTAGCACCTGGCACCCGCCAGTGAGCAGAGAGGTGAAGACTGTTTGGATACCGATGCTTGAGGAGCTAAAGAAGCGAAGCAATCGCCGCATAACCTACACTATGTATGCCGGAGGCGCCCTAGGCAAGGGCCCAGAGCATTACGATATCGTAGCAAAGGGGCTTTCTGATATGGGCTACTTTACCGCGACCTGGACTCCAGGGCGTTTTCCTCTCAGCGATGTCCTCTCGCTGGCCGTCTGGGTGGATGGCAAAGACATTGGTACTGACATCGGCAATGCTATGTATAAGCGCATCCTGCATCGGGAATTTCCTGGGGTGAAGATGATCGAATTAAATGGATGTATCAAGGCCTCACTGTGGACTACCAAGCCGGTGCGTACCCTCGAAGACTGCAGGGGACTTAGAATAAGGACACCTGGGGGTCACCAAACAACGTATATCAAGGCGTTGGGCGCAGAACCCGTATTCATGCCCCTTGGTGATGTGTATCTGGCCATGGAAACTGGTACTATAGACGGGCTGGTTACGTGCCCACCGTTGGTTCTCGCCTTCAAGCTCTATGAGGTTGCAAGGCATGGAACGATAGCCGCCTTTGGGTGCGTCACAGAAGGTGTAATAATGAACGAGAAGAGCTGGGAGAGAGCACCGGACGACCTCAAGCCGATCATAGAGGAGGTATGCTCAAATCCCTTCCGAACTACCGGGGGATTAACCGTAAAGGTCTACAAGGTCATGATGAAGGAGATTGCAGACAGGGGGGTGGAGCTCTATTACCTGCCTCCCCGTGAAGGGTATCGCTGGTATGCGAGATTTCAGGATATGACTCGTAAGTGGGTTGCGGATTTGGAGGAGAAGGGGCTTCCGGCACAAAGGGTAGTGCAGATGTATAATGAGGAATGCGAAAGGCGTGACGTACGATGCGTCGCGTGCCCACCGGAATGGAAATAACTATCAAAGTGTCTGCATTGAGTTGAGCGATGAGGTGGTTTGAGGCGATCAAGAAGGGGATACAGCGCACGGATTTCTACCTCTGCTCGGTAGGCATGTCCCTGCTCATCCCCATGATGCTGCTTACGGCTGCTGATGTGATAGGCAGGGCCGCATGGGCCCAGCCTATCCCCGGGGCCGTAGAGGTATCCAGTTACATGTTAGCCTGCTTCGTACTGCTCGGTGTTGCATACACGCACCAGGTAAAAGGACACGTCCGCATATCGATGCTGGTGGCTCGACTCCCCCAGTGGGCCGGGCTAATCCTGGATGTTATAACCACCCTTTTGAGCCTCTTTATCATTTCCATCCTGGCATGGCAGGGCTGGATAGTGGGGATTGAACAACGAACGGTTTCAGACATGCTGAGAATTCCCCAGTTACCGTTTAGACTCCTCGTCTCGGTTGCGGGTCTCTTCCTCTCCCTAGAACTCTTGATTGACCTTTCAGCCTCCATAGGCAGACTGCTCAGGAGATGACCTTGGATCCGATAACTACAGGGGTAATAGGCACTCTTCTGGTGTTCTTTCTCCTCTTCCTGGGCATGCCCATTGCGTTTTCACTAATGCTGGTGGGATTCGCGGGAATCGCCTATCTGTCCTCTCTAGAGGCGGCGTTGCCAGTGGCCGCCCGGACGGTCTATGAGGTCTCGGCCTATTATCCCTATACGGTCATCCCCCTGTTTATCGTTATGGGTGGATTTGCTGGCAGCTCCGGGATGACTCACGAGTTGTACAGGGCCTTTGACAAATGGCTTCGAAGATTACCTGGAGGGCTGGGCATCGCGACTATTGGTGCCTGTGCCGGTTTTGCTGCTGTCTCCGGTTCTTCTGTGGCTACAGCGGCCACCATGGGGAGCATTGCCGCACCGGAAATGAAGCGGTTTAGGTATGATCCAAGGCTCGCGACGGGCAGTATTGCTGCCGGCGGAACACTCGGATTTCTTATCCCCCCGAGTATAGGATTTATCGTTTACGGTATGTTGACGGAGCAGTCTATTGGAAAGCTTCTGATTGCCGGCATCATTCCCGGCGTTATTCTGGCTGCGGCGTATATGGGAATCATTGTCCTTAAAGTAAAGGTGAACCCAGGTTTAGCACCTGTCAGCCCTGAGCCGGTTACCTGGAGAGAAAAACTCGTGGCGCTCACCGATATATGGGAGCCCCTGGCAATCTTCTTGCTGGTCATGGGTGGTATCTACATGGGCTTTTTTACCCCCACAGAGGCCGGGGCCATAGGGGCAACAACCCTTTTCCTTGTCTCCCTCATTAAGAGGAAGCTGAATGGGAGAAATCTTGCCCAGGCACTGCAGGAGGCCGCCCGGATTTCCGTAATGGTCCTGTTCCTTGTTGCTGGCGCTAATGTCTTCAGTTACTTTTTGGCATTGTCGACTATCCCGATGAAGGTAGCGACATGGACAGCGGGGCTGCAGGTATCGCCCTACCTTGTTCACGCCTTCATGATCCTCATCTATCTGTTCTTGGGATGTTTTTTAGATGCAATATCAATGATGGTCCTTACGATGCCGGTTGTTTTCCCGGTCGTAGTAGCACTCGGCTTCGATCCCATCTGGTTTGGTGTCATTGTCGTCCTCATGATGGAGGCTGGACTCATCACACCGCCACTGGGGCTCAACATCTTTACCGTTGCTGGGGTAGTGAAGGACGTGCCTGTAGAGGATATCTTTCGCGGCACGCTCCCCTTTTTGCTGTCCATATTGGCGACCGTTCTCCTCATCACGATCTTCCCAAAGCTTGCCCTGCTCCTCCCTAGTATGATGTTGCGGTAAGTTGAGAAAATGGGCAATGCGACCAACTGCTAGCGGGCAATCGAGGAGACAAAGGTGAATACCATAAAGGTTAGTTTTGTCATCAACGGCAAGAAAAGAGAGGTGGAGATTCGGCCCAACATATCCTTGCTCGGGTTATTGAGGGATCACCTCAATCTTACCGGGACCAAGAGGGGATGTGAGGTGGGAGAATGTGGTGCCTGCACTGTCCTTTTGAACGGAAGGCCTGTTAATTCCTGCCTTGTGCTCGCACCTCAGATCAACGGAAAGACCATTGAGACTATTGAGGGTCTCGGTACGGAATCCTCGCTTCATCCGTTGCAAAAGGCCTTTGTTGACAAAGGGGCGGTCCAGTGCGGATTTTGCACGCCCGGGATGCTGATGTCATTAAAGGCGCTCTATGATAGGCGCGCCCCCGTCAACCGGGATGATATCAAGGAGGCGATTTCAGGGAATCTTTGCCGATGCACGGGTTACCAGCAGATAGAGGAAGCGGGTGACTCGGTATTTACAAAAGGGAGTAATGAGCCGTGATCTTGCCGGAATTTGATTACATAACGTTTAGCAGCTTAGATGACACTCTGGGTTTTTTGGCTGGCTATGGCGATGAGTCAAAGATCATTGCTGGTGGCACGGATTTGATGATCAAATTGGGACATGGGGAGATCAAGCCTCACTATGTTGTTAATCTCCTGGACATTCAAGAACTCAAGGGGATACAAGTCCACGGGGATCGGATCTCCATCGGTCCTACAGTTACCCATACCGAGTTAGCAGGCTCTCCCATCTTGAGAAAATTTGCACCTGTGCTCTCCCAGGGTGCCGGTTTCATCGGTTCACCTCAGATTCGCAACCAGGGGACAATAGGTGGCAACATAGGCAATGCCTCCCCTGCAGCAGATACAGTGCCGGCGCTCATGGTCCTGAACTCCCGGCTAAAGATCATAAAGCGGGGTGAGGAGCGTTGGATTCCGTTGGCTGATTTCTTTCTCAACCCCCATCAAACGGTCTTGGCCGGGGATGAACTGATTGCCGAGATTGAGGTGGAGAAGCTGCCGGAACACACGGCTTTTTCCTTTCAGCGAGTGGCCAGGAGAAGGGCCATGGACATTGCCCAGATGAGTGTGGCCGTGGTTTTGTTCATGGATGAAAAGGGGGAGCGGATACGTGAGGCACGGATTGCCCCTGGATCAGTGACACCCAGGCCGGTGAGGATGAGGGAGGCAGAAAGGATCTTGCACGGTCAAAGGGCAAGCGATGAGGTCATTGAACGAGCAGCGGCAGAGGTGGCCGAAAGGGCGATTGATGAGACCGATCTGCAGTGGCTACCTGAGTACAAGAAGCCTGCACTGAGGGGCTTGGTCATCAGGGCCATTAGAGAGGCCCTGGAGAGGAGATGATGAATAGGCTGGGGACAGTGGGCAGAAGCATAGAGAGACGGGGGGCCAAGGAAGCGGTCCTCGGGAGGGCCGTGTATGCGGATGATATGAGGGTAGATGGTATGATCCACCTAAAGGTCGTGCGAGGCACCCGTCCCCATGCCCTCGTCAGAAATATCGATACCTCGGCGGCTGAGCTCATTCCAGGTGTCATCAGGATATTTACCGCCCGGGATATCGAGGGGAGTAATCGTTACGGTATCATTACCAAGGACCAAGAGATCCTGGTGGAACGAAAGGTGAGGTATGTGGGCGATCCCATCGCTCTCGTGGCAGCTGAAGCTGAGTCCACTGCAGTTAAGGCAGCAGAGGCGGTCAAGGTGGAATATGAGGATCTAGCCCCTTTTTTCACCATTGAGGAGGCCAAGCGATCCGGTGAGGAGCCCATTCACGAGGGTGGCAATCTTCTTTCCTCTCGGGATATCATTAGAGGGGATATAGACCAAGGCTTTGCTGAGGCGGATATAGTGATCGAGCAGACATATACCACCTCTATGGCTGCCCATGGGTATCTGGAGGCAGAGACAGGCCTGGGGATACTGGATGAGGGGGGGAGGATCGTCATTTGTGCATCCACCCAAAATCCTCACTATGACCAGCGGGACGTAGCCGCTGCCCTCGGCTTAAGACCCGATCACATCAGGATAGTCCAGTCTGCAACTGGTGCGGGGTTTGGGGGAAAACTCGATATCTCCGTGCAGGGCCTTATCGCCCTGGCGGTCCAGTACTTAAAGAGGCCGGTAAAACTGCGGTATACAATGGAAGAAACCATGCAGGCAACGGCCAAACGGCATGCTATGGTAATGCACTATAAGACCGGGGCCAGGAAAGATGGCAGGCTCACGGCCGTTGACGTGAGATTCAGCCTTGATACCGGTGCCTATGCCTCCTATGGGTTGGCTGTCCTATCCAGGGCCTCGACCCATGCAGTCGGCCCCTATGAGGTTCCCCATGTGAGGGTCCATGGGGAGGTCTATTATACCAACAAGATATGGGCTGGCGCCATGAGGGGGTTTGGTGTCCCCCAGGTGAGTTTTGCCCACGAGGGGCAGATGGATTCCCTGGCCAAGTCCCTTGGTATAGATCCCTTTGAGATCCGCATGGTCAATGCCATGAGGCCAGGTTCAACAACAGTTACTGGACAGGTATTAAATGCGAGCGTAGGTATGGGGGAGACCTTAAAAGGGGTTAAGGATGCGAAGGAGAGACGGGAGGGCGACCCAAGAAGAGGGCACAACGAACGAAGGCCGTGGATAAAGAGCGGATGGGGCATTGCCTCCTTTTTCTATGGTATCGGAAACACGGGATCCTCTAACCCATCGACAGCCAGGATCGATGTGGATGAAAACGGCCAGATAACGCTATATACCGGGGCAGCTGATATAGGACAGGGTTCTGACACGGCCCTCATCCAGATCGCCGCTGAGGCATTGGGGGTTTTACATACGCACTTGAGGCTCATTCGGGGGGACACTGGTCTCACTACCGATGCGGGTGCTACCTCAGCCAGCCGGCAGACCTATATATCTGGAAATGCCGTAAAGTCGGCAGCTGAAGATCTTATCCAGAAACTGAGAGAAGAAGCATCCGGCCACCTCAAGGTCCCCTTGGAGGAAATAGAGTACAGGAGGGGGATATTCAAAGGGGGAGGTAAGGCCGTGGGCATAGGGGAATTAGCCAATGAATTACATCAAAAAGGTCACAAGGCCATGGGAGAAGGTCGTTTTGACCCGCCCACTACCACGCTCGATCCAGAGACTGGCCAGGGAATCCCATATGCTACCTACACCTTCGGTACCTACTATGCAGAGGTTCAGGTAGATACCGGGACTGGGGAGGTCTCTGTAGGGCATGTTATTGCCGCTGTCGACGTTGGAGAGGCAGTTAACCCATCTAATGTGGCAGGTCAAATCATCGGAGGGGTAGCTATGGGTATAGGGTATGCCCTCATGGAGGAATTCGAGCCGGGGAAGACCAAATCCCTTGCTGACTATCGTTATCCCACAAGCATGGATGTCCCTCCAGTGGAGGTGATTATCGTGGAAGACCCGGAGCCGAGCGGTCCCTACGGAGCAAAGGGGGTAGGGGAACCAGCCCTTATTCCCACGGCGCCTGCGATTATCAACGCCATAAGCCGGGCCTTAGACATAAGAATTGTGGATCTTCCCGCGAAACTGGAGCGGGTCATGGAGACGGCGCTCAGAAGCCCGGGATCAGGTGGTATCCCATGAGTCCGGCACGCGGCGAGGTGAAGCTATGGAGATAAGGCCGAAATCAACTATACACTCAAGCATCTCGGGCATAGGGGACAAGCTGAGGGGGTTTAGCATGCAAGTTTCGTTTTGATGGAGGGTTTTGATGAGACTACCGGAGGTTAAGGCCAATTATGGAAGATTGCAATTCTTCATCGATGGGAGATGGATTGATTCCCAATCGAACACCTGGGAACAGGACACCAATCCGGCCACAGGTGAAGTCATGGCGGAGTTCCCTGTGGCAAGAGAGGAAGAGGCTCATGCGGCGGTTGAAGCAGCTTATAAGGCCTTCAAGGAATGGAGAGACTTCCCCCTGCGCGACAGGGCACGTTTGCTATTTGATCTCAGGGCGAAGTTTGAGGAACACTCTGACGAGCTCTGTCGGGTTCTCACCCAAGATCACGGGAGGACCATAGGCGAATCAAGGGGATCCCTCAGAAGGGTTATTGAGAATATCGAATCGGCATGCTCTGCACTCTATAGGTTGCCAAGGGATAACGAATATGTGGATCAGCTGGCCATGGGCATTGATGAATATCTTGTGTGGGAACCCGTGGGCGTTTTCTTGGTTATCACCCCCGGGAATATTCCCATGCATTCATGGTCATCCTTCGTTCCATATGCCCTCGCCTGCGGGTGTCCCGTCGTCTGGAGTCCAAGCTGGCAGTGCCCAGTGTGTGCCAATAAGATAGCGGAGGTCGTTGAGGAAGTAGGTTTTCCCCCTGGGGTGCATAACCTCGTTCACGCGGGAAAGAAGGTAGAACTGAATACCATGATGTTTTCCCATCCCTCTGTGGGGGGAGTTGCCTTTATCGGGTCAACGGCTGTGGGTAAGGCCTTGTTCGAACTGGCGGGAAAACTGGGCAAGAGATCCTCCTTGAACGGCAACGGCAAGAACCATATCGTCGTCATGCCGGATGCAGACATTGATCAGTCGATCGAGTATTTTCTGAGGGGATGTTTTGGTATGACGGGGCAGCGCTGCCTTGGCACGGACAACGTGGTCTTAGTCGGCCAGATCTATGACGAGGTAAAGGCGAAATTCAAGGAGGCCGCGGCGGGGATGAGGCTTGGCTATGGTCTTGATGAGGAGACCGAGCTAGGGCCCCTGACAACGCACATGGGCCGTGAGAAGGTTACCCGGTGGATAGAGAGGGGAGTAAGTGAAGGCGCGAAGATGGTCTTGGATGGCAGGACAGCCGCGGTAGGCGGCTATCCTGGTGGTTACTTTCTGTCTCCCACGATCCTGGGAGATGTCCACATTGACATGGCCATTGCCAAAGAGGAGGCATTTGGCCCGGTGGCCAACCTCATACGAGCTAACAGCCTCGATGAGGTGATTGAGTGGATCAACACCAAGACCAGCCTTGGGCATTCAGCGTGTATCCTTACCTCTGATGCCAAAGATGCCCGAAGGTTTGTGCGGGAAGTAAATGTAGGAAATGTCGGCGTAAATCTGGGTATACCGCAGCCATATTCCTTTTTCCCGTTGGGCTCCAAGAGGGAGTCCTCTTTCGGGTGCTCGCATACTCGGATGGATTCTGTAAGGCTATTCATGGATCAGAAGACAGTTACCTTACGATGGGTTTAAAGGGAAGGCACTGTTTTGAGGATTGATCGAGAAAAGTGTACCGGATGCGGCATTTGTGTGCTCGACTGCCCTAAAAAGGCCATCACCCTGAGGCACAAGAAGGCAGTTATTGGCGGGGAGTGCGTGGAGTGTGGGGCCTGCCTTAAGGTCTGTCCAGTTGATGCGCCAATTTCGGACGGTACACCCAAAGCAGGGCATGCAACCTGTGAGGCGTGTCCCATCAAGTGCCAGATCCCAGAAGGCACAATGGGTGCCTGCTACAGGTATCGTAACGAAGGTGGTAAGGTCGTACGGGGTGTCCCCCTTCATTTTGGAGAGGATGTTACCGATACCGTAGGCCCTAGCCCCCATCCTTCCATTCAGAAACCCATAATAACCGCTATTGGCGCAGGGACCACCTATCCGGATTACAGGCCTGCACCCTTTATCGCTCAAGGCAGAGTAGATGAAGTGGATGTTGTTACCTCGGTGAGTGAAGTTCCCCTCTCTTACAGCAGTATCAAGATCAAGATAGACACAGATCTCCCCCTCGGCAAGGAGGGTTCACCGGTTCTGTTCGAGAAGAGGGAGGTCGGACACCTGTGCACAGAGGAGTATGGATCAAAGATCTTATCCATCGGCGGTGTAAACCACCTGACCGGCAAAAGTGGTATAGCCACGGCCCGCTGTATTTCTGAATTGGCGAATAGCCGTCGGCTCAATCTTAAAATACAGGGAGGTGCACGATTAAAGGTCCAGGTTGGCCAGGCGCCAGTTATCAATGGGGAGTTGGATGAAAAGATGAGGGTAGGGTGCGGAAGCGCCACGGCTGGTCTCTTTGCGCCCTTCATGAAGAAGGCAGCAGACGAGGTCATCGTGATAGACTCCCACATTACCAGCCTCTTCAGTGAGCATACAGCGGGGACCTACTTGGGAACAACCCCAAGCGGTGTCCGCCTGAAGTTTCGGATGAGCACCCCGGGTCGTTACCTCGGTGAGCATGGGGATGGATGGGGCGGTACCCCGATTCAAGATCCAAAGGATATTATCGACTCTATTGACATGCGTACGGCCCACCCCGGCATGAGGATCTTGATAACGGAGGCCACAGGCCAAAGGGCCGCCATGTACCGGGCCCTGAAGAATGGGTCCCTGCAGGAGATCCCCCTATCGCCGAGGGCTCACGAGCTGATAGAGTTGATCCAAAATCACTGTGAGCCATCCCGCGTTTCGGGGATCTATTGCGGGGGTTCTGGCGGAAGCTGGAGGGCTAGCGTTGGCGCCTACCCTGTTAAATTGACCAGGGCAGTCCATGAAAATCGGGCAGTCATCACCGTGGGGGGCGCCCCTACCTTTATTCTCCCTGGGGGCGGTATAGATTTCCTGGTCGATGTGGAAAGGGTGAAGGCAGGTGCCTTTACCTGGATTCCAACCCCTGCTACCGTGGCACCTATCGAGGTGACCATGGGTCTTGCCGATTACATGGAAATAGGTGGTCACCTCGGCTCAATTAAGAGGATACGAGCACTAAGGGAGCATTTCGGCCGTTGACCACAGTCAGCTTGATAAAGGAGGGGATAGCCTTAGTCGATTCCGGGCCCCTCCATATGGCGGTTGGTGTTTCCGAGAAGGGACGCCCCCTCTCGGAGCTTGCAAGGTCTGGAGCGACCTTTGCCCTTGAGGTCTTGAAACAGCAGGCAGACTCGCTGTCAGTGATTAGAGAGAGGGTAGGTAACCTCTCAGTGAACAGGACCTACCCTGAGGTAGTCAATAGGATGATAGCAGCCACCCAGTGCCTGAACGATCCCGATTACACCCCTTTGGCCGCCGTAGCAGGGGCAGCCTCTGATATGGTTGCCGACTACGTGGCCAGGCTTGGTGCCACCAAGATCGTAGTGAATAACGGAGGAGATATAGCTATTCGATTAAGGGAGGGAGATACGGCGACAGTGGGGCTTCGTCTGAACCTCAGGAGACCGCAGTATGATCATGTTACTGCGGTCGATAGGGATTGCGGCATCTGTACAAGTGGATTTGGAGGCCGTAGTTTTACCCTCGGGGTGGCCGATGGGGTTGCGGTATTAGCTCACCAGGCTGCAATAGCTGATGCGGCTGCGACCTTCCTGGGAAATAGAACAGTGGTGAATTCACCTGAGGTAAAACGGGTTCCGGCGGAATCCATTTATCCTGATACCGATCTTCTGGGGGTTGAGGTTACTCATTCCGTAGGGGCTTTGTCTAAAGGGGAGATCGCAATGGCTATTACCATGGGTAAGAGGGAAGCCCTTAGATTAATAGAGGGAAACCTGATTTTTGGAGCTGTCATATCAGTGAAGGATCACGTTGATCGGCTGGGATACTTTGTCAGGGCCTTAAAGAGGGTATGACAGAGGAGGAATGGGCTTCAGGACCTTTATGGGGGATTGTTTAATGGCTATACTCCGACGCTTCACTTGGGAGTTATTCACGAAAAAAACTTCAAGCTGAGCATGGAGATGTCTTTTCTATATTTAGTTTCTTAAGAGTATTATAACAGAATCCATGGAAAGGAGGGGAATACCGTGGCCAGGCTATTACTCAAAAACATCGGTACGATACTATCAGGGGATATCGCCAATCCGGTTTTGGAAGGTGATGCTATCCTCGTTGATGGTCCCACCATTGCTGGCATTGGGAAGGAGGGGGATCTGAACACGGCAGGCGTGGATACGGTTTTCGACATTAACAGGGCGACCGTTGCCCCCGGATTGATCGACTCCCATTGCCACCTCTGTGTGGGAGACTTCACACCACGCCAGTTTGCAACTAACTTTATTGAGGGAGAGCTCCACGGCGGTGTCACAACGGTTATCTCTGGTGGAGAGGTCCACTATCCTGGACGTCCAAAGGATGCGGCTGGTACAAAAGCGCTGGCAATTGTGTCTGCCAAGGCCTACGCCAATCTCCGACCGGGGGGTGTTAAGGTGATCGGCGGCGGCCTGATATTGGAAAGGGGCTTAACTGAAAAGGACTTTGAGGAAATGGCCAGGGAGGGTGTGAGGCATGTTGGGGAGATTGGGCTGGGAAGCATCAAGCAACCGGAGGATGCAGCTCCCCTGGTTAAGCTGGCAAAGAAATACGGGATGGTTGTGATGATGCATACCGGTGGAACCTCAATTCCAGAAAGTTCAACAGTTACCGCGGCGATGGTGAAGGCTACTGGTCCTGACATCGTTTCTCACCTGAACGGCGGACCAACGGCCATTCCGTTGTCCGAGGTAGAGGCGTTGATCAGGGAGACGGATTACTTTCTTGAAATTGTCCAGTGCGGTAACCCACGGGTGGCAGTCGAGGCCATCAAGCTGATAAAGGACTACAAGGCAATGGACCGGGTTATAGTTGGAAACGATATGCCGTCTGGAACTGGGGTTATATCCCTGGGTATATTGAGGACACTGAATTTGATCTCATCTCTGGGTGGAATCTCCGGGCCGGAAGCGGTTGCCATGGCAACAGGAAACACAGCGCGGTGCTACAAACTCAATCGAGGTCTTATCAAGGAGGGCTACGAGGCCGATCTTATCATGATGGATACCCCCATGGGCTCCGTTGGTAAAGATGCCGTCAGCGCCATTGAGGCCGGTGATATTCCGGGTATAGGGCTGGTAATGGTTGACGGTGTGGTAAGGGCACAGGTAAGCCGTAATACACCGCCACCAGTGAGAAAATGCGCGATAAGCGGTCCTGAGCAATCAATTGGTTAGGGACAGACCCATAAGCCACGACTCAATACAGAGGAGGAGGGTATGGAAATCAGAAAATTGGTTACAATTGTGGAGGAGACGAGAAAGGAGATGGGAAGGGATCTTCCCGCACCAGTTAAGAAGGCTGCCGCCATAGCGGTTATCGACAACCCCTTCACGGGCACGTACCGGGAGGATTTGGAGGAGCTCATTGAGAATGGCGCGAAGCTGGGTGATATGCTGGGTAATATGGCCCGTGATGCCCTTGGAGTTACAATGGGGGGGTGTGAGGGGTATGGTAAGGGTGCTATCATTGGGGTCAACGGTGAACTTGAACATGGTCACGCCATCCTGCACCCGAAGTTGGGGGCCCCCTTTCGCGAGGCAGTCGGGGGCGGCAAGGCAATCATACCATCAGCTGCGAAGATGGGCGGACCTGGCACAGAGCTTGATGTCCCTACCCATTACAAAGATGCGGCCTTTGTGCGCACCCATTTTGATGCCATGCCCGTGAGCGTCCAGGATGCCCCCAGAGGGGATGAAATCCTCGTTGCATTAGTAGTCACAAACTCGGGAAGGCCTTTGCCGCGGATCGGTGGTCTGAGAAAGGAGGAGGCGAAAAAGGAAGATGGGCTGAGATGAGTGTTGAGGCTTTTGTTGAAGGTAGAAGCGGCGCCTGTCGAAATTGACATGATCTGATTTTTAGTGATATATTGATAAGATAGGGGAGCAGCAAGGACACTACCATGCAGCCAGACCGAGCAATGCGCCTTACCCTGTGGTTTGAGGAGATCACCATCGATGATGTGCCCCTGGTAGGGGACTAGAACGCATCCCTGGGTGAGATGTACCAACACCTGAGCTCCAGGGGCGTCAGTATCCCCTGGGGGTTTGCCATCACCGCCTCCTATGGGCTCGGGGAGAAGGCGGTCAAGACACGGCTTGCCGTTGCCAACAAGGAGCAGGAGATGGGGATAGCGGTACCCTAATGTCAAAGTAGAACAAGGAAAGAGACAGGATTGAATGGAAGAACAAAGAGGTATAAAATTTGGAATTGGTAAGAAACTCCTCGTCTACTTCCTAGTACTATCTCTGGTGCCCGTAATAATAGGTGGGATCATTTCCTTCACCATCACCAAAAACCAACTCCAAGAAAGTACAAAAGCACGCTTGAGTTACCTTGCCAGGGATTGCGGAAGAAAGATATCCTTCTATGTAAATTCACGCTATCAAGACATTAGGTTACTTTCTCACGCTGCTGTTTTCGAAGGCAACGACACGGATGCAAAGCAAAGATATATAGAAGAGGTAATAGAAGCCTATCCCTTTTATGAGGCAATTTCAGTAATTGATCGAGATGGGATTATTATAGCGTGCACGCGAAAGGAGCTTGTTGGCGGATCGAGATTAAATACAGCATGGTTTCAGAGGACAATGCAATGCAAACCGGGCGATATTGTTCCATTGGATGGCTATCGTGCAGAAACAGCGGGTCGGAAGATGGCGATCGGTTTTAATATGCCCATAGCAGATGAGAGTAACAGAGGGGTTATTGGCGTCTTGGCTACCAGGGCGAGTATGGAACATATTATAGAGAGAATACGGGCATTAGATGAAAGAATCCGGGGCGACAATCACGCTTACTTGCTCAACGAAAGAGGGGAGATAATAGCTGGTCCCGAGGAAGAGGAATTCCTTACTAGCCACCGTCTGCACGAATTTCCAGCGATCAAGGATTTGCTCGCTGGCAAAACGGGAGTTACACAATATGAAGACGACAGAGGGGAACGTGTTATTAGTGCCCTGTATGCATTGAGGGGAGAGGGTGATTTTAATGGCTGGGGCTGGGGACTTATTGTGACAGAGCCCGTTTCAGAAGCGTTTAAAGCAGCTTATATGATACGTAATATAATGATTACCTTAGTGGTAATTATCGCCTTTTTAGTATCCATGTTTGCCGTGTTTATTTCCAAGAGGTTCTCACGGCCGATTACTGAAATATCCCGATCATTGCGAACCTCTGGAGGAGATCTGAAACCGATAAGAATCAAATATGGCTCAATGGATGAAATAGGGGATCTCGTTCGTGCATTTAATAAAATGACGGAGGATTTACATGCAACTACTGTTTCTCGTGATTCCCTGACCGGAGAGATTGCTGAGCGCAAGCGGGTAGAGAGTGCACTTAGAAAAAGTGAGGCGAAATTAAGGAGTATATTGCATGGTTCACCTATTCCGACATTTGTCATTGATTATAATCATAGAGTTACTCACTGGAATAGGGCCCTGGAGCTGTATAGCGGGATTAAGGCCGAGGATATAGTTGGTACCGATCAACACTGGAAGGCCTTCTACAGTGAAAAGAGGCCGTGCATGGCCGATCTACTGGTAGATGAAAAGATAGATCAAATTCCCCAATGGTATCCAGGAAAATATAGGGCCTCTGATCTGATAGAAGGGGCATATGAGTCCATAGATTATTTTCCCCGACTGGGCAAGGATGGGAAATGGCTCTATTTTACAGCAGCCCCACTGAAGGGCTCTGGTGAAAGATTAATTGGGGCCGTAGAGACCCTTCAGGATATAACGGAGACAAAAAAGGCCGAAGAACGGATAAAGTTGTTATCGAGACAGAACATAGAGATCCAGGAAAGGGAGAGAGAATCGTTATCAAGGGAGATCCATGATAACATTGGTCAACTCTTGGTTTCATTAAAGATGGGCCTCTCCAGGATGAGTAAGAAGATACCAAGAGAACTCTCTGCTATTAAGGACCGGTTGGGCGAGCTTTCATATCTTGCGAATAGAAGCATAAAGGAAATCAGGGAACTCTCCCATGCACTACATCCCCCTCTGATCGAGGATCTGGGGCTTATAACTGCCCTGGAGGGGCTCTGTCAGGACTTTAAATCGACCTCAGACATCAAGATTAAATGGAATTTTGAGCAAATTGAAAAACCCCTTCAATCTATAACCAATATCACCATATATAGGTTCTTTCAGGAGGGCTTAAGTAATATCTTGAAACATAGCAGGGCGACAGAGGCATATTTAAGTCTCACATCCTCGGACAGCACAATAAGTGCTATTATTGAGGATAATGGTGTAGGATTCGAGGTGGATGATGTGCTCTCTCCCCAAAGTACAAAGTCCCTTGGCCTCATTAGCATGAGGGAGAGAGTTGCCCTTATCGGCGGAGAGCTGGAGATTATGTCTAGTCCCAGAAAGGGCACTAAGATTATAGCGTGTTTACAAAGGGGGTGAAGCCATGAGGGAGAAGATAAGGATTGTTTTGGCTGACGACCACCGGATCTTTCGGAAGGGTCTGAAATCACTCCTTTCAGAAAAGGAAGGCATTGATGTGGTGGCGGAGGCTGACGATGGGGATGAGGCCCTGCAAATGACCAGCAAATACAAACCTGGAATTGTCATTATGGACATAGGGATGCCAAGGATGGACGGGATGGAGGCGGCTCGCCAGATCAGAGAAAGGTTTCCGGAGACTGAGGTCATTATTCTCTCCATGCATGCCAAGAAGGCCTATATCGATCAGGTTTTGAAGGCGGGTGCCAAAGGATATGTTTTAAAGGATTCCGATGAGGATAACCTGATAGCCGCCATAAACACCGTCCACAATGGTGGGTATTATCTTGATTCACCCATCGCAGATCAAGTCTTGTCGGATTATTTCAAGGGTAAAACAAAAAGAGCACTAAAGGAGCAATCGGACCCCCTCTCGGAGAGGGAAAAGGAGGTGCTCAGGCTCCTGGCGCAAGGTCACTCCAACCAGGAGGTTGCAGATATCTTATGTATCAGCAGAAAGACGGTGGAAAACCATAGGGCAAATATAGTCCGTAAAACAGGTATCCAGGGTCAGGTAGGTCTCACAAAATATGCCGCCCGTATAGGGCTTATTGATTTAGATCTGTGGAACTAGATGAGTCCTCAACATAATTGAGTAGGTATTTCTCCCTATTACGGCTAGGGAACAAGCGCAAGGCTAGGCCACCCCCATTCATAAATGGGTGTGGCTTTTTCGTTTTTGACTAAAGTACCTGATTGAATCGAGCTTTTTGAATCAATACAGTTTACATGATGGTGCGGATCGTAACCCCAGGACAGCGAAGCTCATACCCTATAAGCAAGAGGAAGGAGAGATGAGAGTAAGGGATATCATGAGTAGCAATGTGGTAGCCGTTGATGAGAGCACCTCCATTCACGATGCGAGAAAGCTAATGGAGGCGCATAAGATCAGAAGACTACCGGTGATGAGACGAAATAAACTCGTGGGCCTTGTAACAAAGCACATGTTGTTAGAGGCTTCGCCTTCGCCAGCTACATCTCTGAGCATTCATGAATTGCATTATCTTCTGGCCAAGATGACCGTCAAGGACATAATGGTCAAGAACCCCTTTACTATTCCTCCTGATACGCCGGTCGAAGAGGCCCTGCAGTTGGGGCAGGAAATGGGCTATGGTGCCTTTCCGGTAGTCGAAAATGGGGGACTTGTCGGCATTGCCACGGAATCAGATATCGTGCGGATTATGACCAAAGTTCTGGGGGTCAAGGAACGGGCCAAGAGGATAGATATAAAGGCCCCAAGGGAATTTGGCAACCTGCAGAGGATAATGAAGATCCTCGATGAGCATAAAGCAGTCCTGTTGAGTTTGATAACTCTCACACCCGAGGAAGAGGATGATGACTGGCTGATAGTATTGCGATTAAAGGGGAAGGATATTGAGCCAATAGCTCAAGAGCTACATTCCTCTGGTTTCAATGTTACGTATGTAGGTTAAAGTTCGTGCGAGAGGAGGAGAGCAATGGAAAAAATGAAGGCCCTGGTAATTGATGACGAGCAGATTGTCTTAGACAGTGTCAGCAGGATACTTACCGATGAGAATTACACGGTGGACTGCACACTGAGCGGCCGGCAGGGACGTGACTGGGCCATTGACAGACCCTACGACATTGTCCTTACTGACATCCGTATGCCAGACATGGGAGGTATGCGCGTCCTCAGGGACATTAAGAGGGCCAAACCATCCCTTCCGGTTGTTATGATCACGGGGTACGCCTCAGTCAAATCAGCAGTACAGGCTATGAAACTCGGGGCAGCGGATTATCTCGAAAAGCCCTTTACCCCTAATCAACTGCTCAAGGCAGTCGCCGCAGCACTTGAAATAGCTGCCACCAAACCCCCTGAGGAACAGGCCTTGATCCACAGGGCGGAGATGATCAAGGTCTTGGAGCGGGCTGCGTCCGATAGGGAATTCTTCACGAATCTTCTCGAACAGGCGGCGGATGCCTTAGATGGATATGATCTGACAGGGCCGGAGAAACTTGCGCTCCTGACCGGTGACATTGAGTGGATAGAGGAACAGATCGGACCTCTGACACCATCCCAGAGGCGCTGGCTTGATTTGAGGAGAAGCGCTGAGATATGGTAGTCCCTCGGGCAAGTTAGACTGCGGTGGATCAGGCTTGGAACCGGACTCTTTTCGTGAATAAAGCAAGGAGGAAGGGGCATGGCCCGAAAGATGCTCGTCATAGACGATGATCCGATGGTTTTATCATCGTGCCTGCGAATATTTGAGACAGAGGGTTTTTATGTTGTTACGACCACAAGTCCAGAGGAGGGGCTAAGCCTTGTCCTGGACACATACTTTGATGTGGTTCTCTGCGATTGGATGATGCCAGGCCTTGACGGAATGGATGTGATAACAAGGCTTGAGGAGACCTCACCGGGCTCTGCCGTAGTTATGATCAGCGGGTATCCAAGCATTGAAAGGGCCACTGAGGCTATGAAGCGAGGGGCAATGGATTATGTTGCCAAACCATTTACACCCGATGAGATAATCAAGGCGGTTAATGAGGCAATACAGCGGAAAGAGGCTGAAGAGATGAAGATAATCGAGAGATTTGGAGCCCTGACAAAGACCGGGCAGATATCCCTTCCAAGCATTGATGAAAAGATACTGCAGGCCCTTTCTGCTGCAATAGATGAGCGCAGGCAAATAGAGGCCAGGCCCTCACTGGAGGCCCTTTCTGAGCCTGAACGTTTACAGGAAATGACCTGTGCCGTAATTGATAAATACAACAGGGATAAAAATAATATAATCGCTATCCTGCAGGCTGTTCATTCATTTGCTGGATACCTTTCATATGAGACAATCGGCCTGATTGCCAGAGAATTAAATATAAGTGAGCATGACATCTTTGGCACAGCATCATTCTATGCTCAATTCAAGTTTTCAAAGCCAGGAAGGCATCTTGTAAGAGGATGTACCGGGACCGCATGTTTTGTTGGCGGTGGTGGAGTGATTCTCGAGGCAATAAAATCAAAATTGGATATTGTTCCAGGGCAAACCACTAAAGATGGGATGTTCAGCCTTGAGAGAGTGGCATGTCTGGGATGCTGTGCATTAGCCCCTGTTGTGACTATTGATGATGAGGTTTATGGTAAAATGAGCCCTGCAAAGTTATCAAGGATAATAGATAAGATTTATGGAACTGTACCAAAGGGATAGCCTTACTGCTAGGATAGGTGAATGAGCGATGGCGGAGTTAGCTGAACAGAAAGGCGTGGCCATGGAGACCATGACCATTAACGGAAAGACCGTATCCTTTTCTTCAGGTGAGACGATACTCGATGTTGCCAGAAGATCGGGTACTTATATCCCTACCTTGTGCGCACGGGCGGACTTGCCATCAACAGGATCATGTCGTCTCTGTATTGTAAAGGTCGATGGCGTTAGAGGTTACGTAACCTCCTGTACGACGCCTGCGGACCCTGGCATGGTCGTGACCACCAACTCAGAAGAGATCGAAAAGTTGAGAAGGGGGATCTTGGAATTGATCCTCTCCGAACACCCTTCCGCTTGCCTCGTCTGTGCTATCAAGGAAACATGTGAGCAATTTAATGCTCCCTCTTCAAAGACCGGAAGGGTTACGGGCTGCAATATGTGTCCTAATCGGAATATCTGTGAATTAAGGCAATTAGTTGAATATCTGGGATTAAAAGAGATCAGATATCCATTCTTATATAAGGATTTTCCCCTCGAGAGAGATGATCCATTTATGGACAGGGATTATAATTTATGCATCCTGTGCGGCAGGTGTATTAGGGTCTGTGAAGAAAATCTCGGCCTAAGTGCCGTCTCATTTATCCGAAGGGGTCATGATACAAAGGTGGGGACCTCTTTTGAAAAACTTCACGTGGATGGTAATTGTGTTTTTTGTATGCATTGTGTTGATGTCTGTCCAACAGGTGCTCTCACGGTTCGTGGCTCAAAGTGGTACGGTTACCCTGAAAACGAAACTCCCACCACGTGCATCCTTTGTGAGCGTGGTTGTGAGCTTGTCATTGATACCAAGTGGAATAAGCTTATGGGTGCACATCCTATCAGGGATATGAGTGTTGGTAAAAGAGAATACTGTGTTAAGGGTAGGTGTTGTTTGCCTGCACTCTTTAACAGCCCTGATCGATTGAAATATCCTGCTATCAGGCGTGAGGACGGTAACATAATCTATACTGATTGGGATAGCGCAATAAATCATGTATCTGACATATTATCTCATTATAGCCCCAGGGAAATAGCAGTCCTTTCCTCAGGGCATCTAACAGATGAATCCATTTATGCCCTTAACGAATTTGCAAGGATCTATGCAGACTCAAATATATTCTATCTTGCAGAAAGGGAAATTATCTTTCCAAATATAGAAAAGTCAGATGAAATATTTAAGGATATCAAGATATTATACCTAGCAGAAGCAAGCAGTTTCACAGATGAAACCATAGAGAGATTTGGCAATCTCGAAAATATCATTATCCAGGACATTTACCCCTCCCCCCTAAGCAGATCAGCTAAGGTCTGTGCCATTCTTCCTGCAGCGGTTTTCACCGAGATGAATGGCACAAAGAGTTGTACTGAGAACCGCAGAAAGCCTGTCACAAAGGCAGCCGAACCACCAGGCAATGCTATTCCAGATTGGGAGATTGCAGTTAAAATAGGTAATGCATTGAATAATAAAGATTTCAAAATCAAGGACTTCCGCACCATACAGAACCATATCCAGATGCATCCATGGACTATTGCCTCTGTTCCTATGGTTCCAAAAGATTCTTTAACTTATAGGGGCTTCCCTATTTCTGATTTTGTTCCTGATTTTAAGGTATTTATCGAGCGTCGTTTAAAATCAAAAGGAGAAATCCATTTTTAGGAGATAACTATGTATGAACTGATAGAAAAATCTGAAATATTTAATGTACATAAGATGGTTATTAAGGCACCAGAGATTGCAAATTTCCTTAAGCCAGGCCAATTTGTCATTATTATGGGCTCAGAATATAGTGAGAGAATACCAATTACAGTATCAGACTGGAATACTGACACCGGAACAATAACCCTATATGTTTTAGAGCTTGGTATCTCCACCTTGGAGCTGGCCAGGATGAAGGTCGGAGACTCGCTCTATGCGGTGACTGGACCCCTGGGAACCCCTTCAGAGATCAGGCGCTATGGGACGGTTGCCTTAGGAGGCGGGTGTTATGGAATCGGCGGGATCTATCCAATAGCAAAGGCATGCAAAGATGCTGGTAATAAAGTTATATCTATCATTGAGGCACGGTACAATTCTATGTTCTATGATGAAAAGGAACTCCATTCAGTTAGTGATCGGGTTTTATACGCAACCAGTGACGGTTCAAGGGGCAAAAAAGGTAAGGTCGAAGATGTTATCAAAGAGATGCTTGAAGAAGGTGCCAAGATTGATCAGGCCTTTTTCATGGGATGCACACAGATGCTTGAAAGATGTTCTGAGGCCACTCGCCCCTTTGCCATTCCAACTAAGGTTGCCCTCAATTCCATTATGCTGGATGGTACAGGAATGTGTGGTGCATGCCGGGTGACGGTTGGAGGTGAGACAAAATTTGCATGTGTTGATGGGCCGGAGTTTGATGGCCATAAGGTTGATTGGAAGCAATTGAATCAGCGGAAGAGTGCATATACAGAACAAGAGACGCTTGCCTATCAGTCCTTGTCTCATGAATGTCTGGCTGAGAAGAAGCTCAGAGGAGAGCTTTAGAGAGGGTTCTACATGGGCTTGACTGCTAAGGAGCGAATGGCTATTGAGCGACACAGTATGGCTGAGCAGCCACCTGGCTTTCGAAATCGTAATTTCGAGGAGGTTCCATTCGGCTATACACCGGAAGAGGCAGTAGCTGAGGCACAGCGCTGTTTGAGTTGCAAAAACAGGTCGTGTGTTTCCGGTTGTCCAGTAGAAGTCTCCATACCCGAGTTCATTGCCCTGGTTACCGAGAAGAGATTTACCGAGGCAGCTCAACTCATTAAAACTAAAAATGTTCTTCCTGCTGTATGTGGACGTGTTTGCCCACAGGAGACTCAATGTGAAGAGGTATGTCTCAGGGGAAAGAAGGATAAAACACAGGCCGTTGCCATCGGCAACCTTGAGAGATTTGTTGCTGATTATGAACGAGAAAATAATCTTATAGAGGTGCCTGAAATAAAGGATAAAAATGGCTTTAAAGTAGCTGTCATAGGCTCTGGACCCTCTGGTTTGACTGTTGCTGGAGATCTGATAAAGCTTGGCTATGAGGTTACCATCTATGAGGCATTTCACCGAGGAGGAGGTGTACTGGTTTATGGTATTCCTGAATTCAGGCTGCCAAAAAAGATTGTGGAGGCGGAGATCAGTTCCCTAGAAGATTTAGGAGTAAAAATCTTATATAACAGCGTGGTCGGCCGTCTCTATAAAGTTGATGATCTCTTCAATATCCTGGGATTTAATGCAGTATATATTGGGGTGGGAGCTGGACTGCCAATTTTCTTAGACATACCTGGCAAGAACCTGAATGGAGTATTTTCAGCAAATGAATATCTAACACGCAGCAATTTGATGAAGTCCTATCTATTTCCAAAATACAGAACCCCTATGATAATAGGAACAAGGGTTGGCGTTCTTGGAGGGGGTAATGTAGCCATGGATTCTGCAAGGACAGCTATCCGATTGGGGGCGGAAAAGGTTACTATTGTTTATAGGCGCGCAAGAGAACAGATGCCAGCAAGGGCCGCAGAGGTTCATCATGCAGATGAGGAGGGGATAGAGTTTAGACTCCTTTCAAGTCCTGTTGAGATCTATGGTAATGAAGAGGGATGGGTTACTGGAATGAAGTGCCAGAGATATGAACTTGGAGAACCTGACGAATCCGGAAGACGAAGGCCTGTTCCTATCAAGGATTCCTTCTTTGAGTTTGATTGCGATCAGGTTCTTGTAAGTATAGGTGGCCAGGCCAATCCATTGATTACCAAAACAACCCCTGATATGAAGACAAACAAATGGGGATACATTGAAGTTGATGATTGGGGTAGGACAAGCAAGAAATTTGTCTATGCAGGTGGAGATATCGTTACCGGTGCAGCAACGGTTATTTCTGCTATGGGAGCCGGTCGGAGGGCGACAAAGGCAATACATGAGGATTTGATGAAACAAAGCGATGAGACCTTTACCCCGGACTGGTGGTGAAGGAAATTAGAAATTAGATGAGGGAAGGGCAGGAGATGAAATGACCACAAGGCGAACAATACTTGTCTGTCAGGGTACCGGTTGTGTATCCGCAGGCGCAACCCAGATACACAGAGAATTTGAACGGCAGATTTTAGAACATAAATTAGATGTAGAAGTAAAACTAACAGGGTGCCGTGGTTTCTGCCAGATAGGGCCAAGCGCTATAGTGGACCCTGATGATATTCTCTACTGCCGATTGAAACCCGATGATGTAAAAGAGATTGTTAACTCCCATCTAATAAATGATATCCCTGTAAGCAAACTTCATTATCATGATCCCACCACAGGCAATCCTATAGCAAAATGGACAGATATTCCTTTTTACAGGAGGCAGCAAAAGATGATTACCGCCCATTGGGGATTCATAAATCCTGAAGATATAGAAGAGTACCTTGCTATTGGAGGATATAGGGCGGCTCGACAGGCAATTTTGGCCATGACACCAGAAGAAATAATTGAGGAGGTAAAATCCTCTCAATTGAGAGGACGTGGTGGGGCCGGCTTTCTCACTGGTGTCAAATGGGATTTTGCACATCGCAGTAATGGTGGAGGTGCGTATCAAAAATACGTAATCTGTAATGCAGATGAAGGGGATCCTGGTGCATTCATGGATAGGAGCCTCCTTGAGGCAAATCCTCACAGTATGATAGAAGGTATGATTATTGGGGCATTTGCAATCGGGGCCTCAAAGGGATTTATCTATGTGAGGGCGGAATATCCCTTAGCTGTTCATAGACTCGAAGTTGCTATTACCCAGGCAAGGGAAAAGGGGTTCCTTGGGTCTCACATATTCGGTTCCAATTTTGATTTTGATCTACAGATCAATCAAGGGGCTGGTGCATTCGTCTCAGGGGAAGAAACCGCATTAATGGCATCTATTATGGGCAAACGGGCAAATCCACGTCCACGCCCCCCCTATCCTTCCTCAGAGGGTCTTTGGGGACAGCCTACAAATATCAACAATGTAAAGACCTGGGCGTATATCCCACTTATAATTAAAAATGGGGCTAAATGGTTTACTGATATGGGCCTTGGGCCATCCAAGGGTACAGTTGTTTTTTCTCTTACAGGAAAGATAAATAATTCGGGGCTTGTTGAAGTGCCAATGGGGATAAAGCTAGGGGAAATAGTATATGATATTGGTGGTGGGGTCCCTAATGGAAAGAAATTTAAGGCCGTTCAGACCGGAGGGCCTTCAGGAGGATGTCTCCCTGAAGGTTACCTTGATAAAGAGGTAACGTATGAGTCATTGGAGGCTGCTGGATCAATCCTGGGATCAGGGGGCATGATTGTCCTTGATGAAGATGTATGTATGGTAGATGTAGCTAAGTACTTTATTGATTTTACCCATGAAGAGAGCTGCGGAAAGTGCTCACCATGTCGTATAGGAACAGAAAAATTACTTAACATATTAGAAAAGATAGTCAATGGTCAAGGTGAAGAGGAGGATTTGGGGTTACTTGAAGAACTTGGGGAATTAGTCAAAAACGGTTCTCTTTGTGGATTGGGCCAAACTGCCCCAAATCCTGTCCTTACCACTATTAAATACTTTAGAGAAGAATATATAGCCCACATTGTTGACAAAAGGTGCCCTGCAAAGGTTTGTAAGGCATTTATTGAATACTACATGGATGAAGACAGATGTAAAGGTTGTTTACTCTGCTTAAGAAGTTGCCCGACAAACGCTATTACTGAGCGTAAACGTGAAACAATAAAGGACAGAGATGTCAAACAATCAGATAGTGCAGCATCAAAGAAGGAAGGAAAAAAGAAAAAAGTGGATACCATATGTGTTATTAACCCTTATACATGTGTAAGATGTGGTATCTGTTTTGCGAATTGTCCTCATGGTGCTGTATTTAAGAGAGATAGGTCTTTTGTTTCAGAACAGATGATATCTGTTTCAAAAAAGCACTCAGCACTCAGCGATCAACCTGAGTGTTAGGGGTTCAGCAAGTGAGCTTGAATATCAATTTATCCCGAAAAAGCTGAATGCCGATTGCTGAATGCCTACAAAAAGTGGGCTATTAGATGTTTTATTCTACCAGGTCCAAGCTCATAGCGAGTTTTTTAGGGGTTTCCATTCTGGTTGGTGCTGTTTCGCTGTTCATTGGGGGCCAGCTTCTTTACAAGGCTGTGCTCAGTGAGGCAATGCACCGCGTCAGCTTTGATCTGAATGCCGCCCGTGAGATATACCTGGCGCGTATAAAAGCTATTAGAACTCCTCTATCCATTACCGCGTTGGGATTTGGATTCCTCTCGGCGCTTAAGGGGCAGGATGCCCCGGAGCTTGTCAATCGTCTCAGGCGTCTAGCAGAGAAGGTTGAGCTGGATTTCGCCGGTATCGTTACAAAGGAGGGGAAGACCCTCTGTCGCATCGGGCCCAATTCTATACCAAGGGAAATGGCTCAGATCGCCAACCCCTTAGCAAACCTGGTACTTGAACGCAGGGTTGCCATTTCGGGGACCGTCATCCTGAGCAAGGAGTTTCTCTCCGCTGAGGATCCGGAACTGGCAGAAAGAGCGAGGATCCAGTTGCTTCCCACACCGAGGGCGGCACCGCGAGCTGAGAAGGAGGAAACCTCGGGAATGGCCCTCGCCGCTGCCATACCAGTACTTGAGGAGGGCGAGATATTTGGAGTTATCTACGGAGGGGTTCTTCTGAATCGAAGTACAACGATCGTGGACACCGCGCGTGACACAGTTTTTCAACATGAGGTATACAAAGGCCGCAGCATAGGAACCGCTACCATCTTCTTCGAGGACCTGCGCATATCAACAAATGTTATGACTCCGGAGGGAAAGCGAGCAATTGGAACACGAGTCTCAAAAGAGGTGAAAGAACATGTTCTCACCAAGGGCAAGAAGTGGACAGACCGCGCATTTGTGGTAAGCGACTGGTACATAACAGCATATGAACCAATCGAGGACATTTTCGGTGAACGAATGGGGATGCTGTATGTGGGCGTATTGGAGGCGAAGTATGCTGACATGCGAAGAAAGGCCCTCACAGTATTGGTACTTATTATCGTGGCTGGCATGGCACTAGCAATAGGACTGGGCTACCTCTTAGCGGATAAGATCATGCGGCCGGTGCGGCGGTTGATAGAGGTCAGTCAACAGGTTGTCGGGGGCAGCCTAACGCCGGACATTGGTCCCATCTCAAAGGGTGAAATCGGTGTCTTGCAGAATACCTTCAAGGAGATGGTTGCTGCCATGGGACGCAGGAGTGAAGCAGCCCAGAATCGGCTCCTTCAGTCTGAAAAACAGGCGAGCATTGGAAGGCTGGCAGCAGGTGTTGCCCACGAAATTAATAACCCCCTCACCGGTGTCTTAACCTACACTCATATGCTCCTGCGGCGCAAGGATATCGCAGACGACATTCGTTCTGATCTTCAGACGATAGCCCAGTCCACAGAAAGGGTCAGGCGGATTGTCAAGGGTCTGCTTGATTTTTCTCGACAGACAAGGCTTGATCGGGAGCCGACGGATGTAAACCGGTTGGTCCGGTCCACCATCTCAGTGATGGAAAACCAGGCGTTGGTAAAGGGCTTGAGTATGAAGTTTAATCCGGGAGAGAATTTACCCATGCTTACCCTGGACCGCGGCCAGTTCCAGAGCGTGCTGTTGAATATAATCATAAACGCCCTTGATGCCACTGAACCGGGTGGCGATATTACGGTATCTACCGGCATCAGCTTGTCTGCGAGCGATCCTGGCAAAAAGGGTGTTGAGATTGCCATCGCTGACACTGGTTGTGGCATACCGCCTGAGCATCTTGATAAATTGTTTGATCCCTTTTTTAGCACCAAAGAGGTTGGCCAGGGCACGGGGCTCGGTCTGGCAGTCTCATATGGGATAGTACAGAGACACGGGGGGACAATCCGCGTTCAGAGCGAGGTCGACCGGGGGAGCACCTTTACTATCTGGCTTCCGGTAGAAGAGCAGGCAGAGGAACATGAAGATACTGGTGGTTGATGACGAGCAGGTCGTGCTCAATAGCTGCAAGCGGGTGCTCGAGGCAGAAGGGTTTGAGGTCTGCCTCGTTCCCAGTGCGGAGAAGGCACTGGAGGCGCTTGAAAGAGAGGGTTTTGGCCTTCTGCTGATAGATGTAAAGATGCCCGAGCATGATGGTTTGTACTTCATCCAGGAGGTCAAGAAGAGGTGGCCGGCCATACCCATGATAGTCATGAGTGGCTATGATACAGCGGAGACAATTGAAGAGGCCGCGAGGGTGGGAGCGGCGGTCTTTATTGCCAAACCATTCACCCCTGATGAACTCGTCGGAACAGTTTGCCAGGTCGTATCAAAGGAGGAAAGTCATGAAACCGATGAAAGCCCTGGTCATAGATGATGAGAAGATTGTCTTAGACAGTGTGAGCAAGATCCTGACCGATAAGGACTACAAGGTCGATGTTACCCTGAGCGGCCGTGAAGGGCTGGATTGGGCTATCCAGAGATGTTACGACATTGTCTTGACCGACATTCGTATGCCCGATATTGGGGGTATGCGCGTCCTAAGAGACATCAAGCGAGCCAAGCCATCCATTCCTGTTGTTATGATCACCGGTTACGGCTCGGTTCAGTCAGCCGTTCAGGCCATGAAGTTAGGGGCGGCAGACTACATTGAAAAGCCGTTTACGCCTTATCAGTTGCTCAAGGCAGTGGCCTCAGCACTTGATATAGCTGCAACCACACCCCCTGAGGACCAGACGCTGATTCACAAGGAGGAGATGATCAGGGTTCTAGAGCGAGCCGCGTCCGATAACGAATTCATAGCTAACTTGCTTTACCATGGGGTAGATGCTCTCGAGGAGTACGATCTGACAGGTCCTGAAAAACTGGCGGTGCTGACTGGAGACATTCGGTGGGTAGAGGAACATATCGGGCCTCTTACGCCAAAGCAGAAAGTCTGGCTTGAACAGCGACTGAGCGCGGAGATCTGGTGATCTTCGAGGAGTAACAGTATGGCTGAGAGAATGCTCATCATCGACGATGAAGAAGTAGTGTTGGGATCGTGCCGCAAGATATTTACGGCCGAAGGCTTTGAAGTTACTACTACCACCAGTCCCCAGGAGGGACTCAGGCTTGCCTCGGATTCCTCCTTTGACGTGATTCTGTGCGACTGGAAGATGCCGGGTTTCGATGGGATGGACGTTGTTGAGGAACTGGACCGACGGTCATCGGATTCGGCCGTGGTTATGATTAGCGGCTACCCAACTGTCGGCCGAGCGACAGAGGCCATGAAGCGGGGCGCAATGGACTATGTGGCAAAGCCGTTCACTCCAGAGGAGATAGTCGAGGCCGTCAGGAGGGCAGTGAAGCGCAAGGTAACAGAGGAGAAGAAGGCCTTGGGGCGTTTTGAGAAAATCATACAATCCGTACAATTTCCCACACCCACCGTTGAGGATAAGGCCCCTCAGACAATTGCAGAGACAGTTGCCTCTACGGTTGGAGTAGGGAAGGTAACATCGCCGTGGGTGACTGTGTCTGTCTTGGGTATCCTCGCTGGGGCATATATCGGCTTTGGAGGGCTCCTTTCTACGGCCGTGAGCTTTGATGTAGCCCAGACCCTGGGGATTGGCTTTCAGAAATTTCTTGCCGGCTCAGCTTTCAGTGTCGGCTTGATGCTCGTGGTCATTGCAGGAGCAGAGCTCTTCACCGGAAATAATCTGATGCTATCGAGCGCCATGGCCGGAAAAATCACCTTCAGCACCATGTGGGTGAGATGGGGCGTGGTGTGGTTCGCCAATCTCCTCGGATCACTGATCCTCGCGCTGATGTTGCATCTTTCGGGCCTGTGGAAGACAGGAAACGGTGCCCTGGGTGCTTCTGCCGTTGGTATAGCCTACCTGAAAGTCAATCTGAGTTTCATTGAGGTCCTGGTCCGGGCCATTGGCTGCAACTGGTTGGTATGTCTGGCCGTGTGGATGGCCCTGGCTGCCCGCCAGACCATTGGCAAGATTTTCGCCATCTACTTCCCTATCATGGCATTCGTTGCCATTGGCTTTGAGCACGTGGTGGCCAACATGTACTTTATTCCGGCCGGGATTTTCCTGCGCTGCTGGGCAGGGATTGCTGCTCCACCAGGCCTTGATCCCGCATCCCTCAATTGGGTGAGTTTCCTGTGGAGGAACATGGTGCCGGCTACAATCGGAAACATCATCGGCGGCGGGGTATTTGTGGGAATGAGTTACTGGGGCGCTTACCTGAGGCCATCTGCTGAATATAAGGGCAAGGCCGATTAGGTCTTTCTCCCTATAGAGATGGGGAATAGGTATAACAATGAGCCACCCCATTGGTAAATGGGTGTGGTTTTTTGGTTCTTGATTGAAGTAGCTGAGTAAAGGTACTCCCTGCAATCAATAGACCGCAAATGATGGTGGGGATTTGAACCGGAGCAGTGCTGGCTTGGGTTGATGAATCGCGCTAAAGTATGGTACTTTTCACATTGAGATATAAGAAAGTGGGGAGTGTGGTTGCGCGCGTGCAGTGGCCTTACGGCAGGTGATGGGTCCCTTATGGAGCTCTGAGGAGAGAGGCTTCAGCGTGATGGTCCTTGGGAGTTCGCGGTCTGGCTCAGGCAAGAGATGAGATCTTTTTCCTCTACTATGACGATACGGAGCGAAAAGGGCCATCTTATTACGGTAATCCCGTATGAGGAGATGTATTTTCCATCACTCATCCGTATGTATGACAACTATTACCCCCTCGGTTCGGTGCAGGGCCTCCCCCCGCTGGATACAGATAAGAGGCACCAATGGGTTGAGGATATGATTTGCCGTGGTACCAATGTCCTGGCCTTGCACGAAGATAGTGTCATCGGGCAGGCCAGCCTTTTTTCCATGCCGGTCAACTGGGCTGAATACTTTATCTTTATCCATCAGGATTTTCAGAGACAGGGCATTGGTAGTGCCATAACCTTTTATGTCATCGATTGGGCGCGGCAAGAAGACCTGTCCACGATCTGGCTGACCGTGGAGAGGAAAAACTATGTGGCAATCGCGCTTTGTCGCAAGGCCGGCTTTAAGCGCATCGGATCGAGTGGCTTTGAGTGGGAGATGGTTCTAACCCTTAGAGAGGAGTAGTGGGCAAGATACGTCAGATAGTTGTCAGAATGGGGATAGAGGGATGCGGCAATTCCATAGGCTCGGCACGAGCCGTATTATAGGTCAGGTAGTTATTAGCCGGAATAATACAAACGTTATGAGAAACAGATGGTGAAAGGAGTATGGGATATGAGCAAGGATGTTTCGTCGGAGAGAAAACTGTTTCCTGTATCTGATAAATGGAGGAAGCGGGCTTATATCAATAGTATGGAACAATACAGGGGGATGTGGCAGCGGTCCATGGACGATCCAGGAGGCTTCTGGGGTGAAATAGCCGAACAGTATGTGACCTGGTTCAAGAAATGGGAACGGGTTTGCCACTACGACTGGAGTAAATCGCCCGATCATCAATGGTTTATCAATGGAAAGCTTAATGTCTCCTATAACTGCCTTGACAGGCAGCTTGAAAAGAGGGGTGACAAGACGGCGATTATTTTCGAGGGCAATGATCCATCGGATAGTGGAAAGTATACCTACAAACAGCTTCATGAAGAGGTATGTAAGTTTGCCAACGTCTTGAGGCAAAAGGGAGTGAAAAAGGGCGACAGGGTAGCTATCTACCTCCCAATGATCCCGGAACTTGCTATTAGCATGTTGGCCTGCGCTCGAATTGGGGCTATCCACAGCGTCGTCTTTGGAGGGTTTTCTGCAGACTCTCTCCGTGATAGGGTCCAGGACTGTGGGGCCAAGGTCCTGATATCGTGTGACGGGACCTTTCGAGGTGCCAAGGCGATCCCTATCAAGGACAATGCCGATGAAGCCCTGAAGGAATGTCCAAGCGTTGAGACGAATATCGTCGTCAAGAGGGCAAACGTTGACATAATCTGGAACGGGACTGTGGACACCTGGTATCATGAGGAAATGGCAAAGGTAGATGCCGATTGCCCCCCCGAGGAGATGGATGCAGAGGACCCGCTTTTCATACTCTACACCTCTGGCTCAACAGGAAAACCAAAGGGGGTGCTGCATACTACCGGTGGCTATCTCGTCTACGTAGCCGTAACCTTCAAGACGGTCTTCGACTATGACGAGGAAGATGTCTTTTGGTGTACTGCCGATATTGGATGGGTTACGGGCCATTCCTACATAGTCTATGGGCCACTGTGTAATGGTGCAACCTCCGTTGTCTTTGAGGGGGTTCCCACCTATCCAGATCCTGGAAGGTTTTGGGATGTGGTTGACAAATACAAGGTTACTATATTTTACACAGCCCCCACTGCTATAAGGGCTGTCGCTAGAGAAGGCGATCAGTGGGTAAAGAAACACGACCTTAGCTCCCTGGAACTCCTAGGATCGGTTGGTGAGCCCATAAATCCCGAGGCCTGGCTGTGGTATTATGACACCATTGGTAAGGGCAGATGTCCAATAGTGGACACATGGTGGCAGACTGAGACGGGTGGGATACTGATAACGCCCCTGCCTGGCGCCACAGACCTTAAGCCAGGTTCGGCGACCATGCCTTTCTTCGGAATAGAGCCGTGTATCGTGGATGATGAAGGCAATGAGCTTGGAGGGAGGTGTGAAGGGGCCCTTTGCATAAAGAGGCCATGGCCTGCTTTAACCAGGGGGATTTGGGGTGACCCTGAACGATTCAAAGAGACATATTTTGTCCAGTTTCCGGGTAAGTACACAACTGGGGATGGCGCAGGAAGGGATAATGATGGTTACTACTGGATTACCGGTCGCATAGATGATGTTCTCAATGTCTCGGGCCACCGAATGGGCACCGCAGAGATTGAAAGCGCACTGGTTTCCCATCCCACAGTCGCGGAGGCAGCCGTGGTCGGTTACCCACATGAGGTCAAGGGAACCTCTATCTATGCCTTTGTTACCTTAAATAGCGGTGTAGAAAAGTCAGATAGACTAAAGAAGGAACTGGTGGTACATGTCAGGAAGCAGATTGGGCCTATCGCAACGCCGGAAAAGCTCCAGTGGGCGGATGGCTTGCCCAAGACGAGAAGCGGAAAGATCATGCGCCGGATCCTAAAGAAGATCGCCTCGGGGGATATAGAGGAGCTCGGCGACACAACCACCCTAGCCGATCCAAGTGTAGTTGAGAAGCTGGTAACTGAAAGGGTCGCATAGTAATTGAGGGATAGAGATATATGGACCTTGGGCTTTCGAACAGCATACTTGACTCTGCAACCCAGACTGCAATCGTAGTGACGGACTTTGAGGGCAAGATTATCTTGTTCAATCAGGGTGCAGCCAATCTGTTTGGATATACCCAAAAGGAGGCAAAAGATAGGCATCTGCCAGAACTTACCTTTTCAAAGGAGGACCAGAATACCCAGCTCTTTGCACAGATTGTCAACAGGGTAAGGAGCGAAGGCTGGGCAGAAGAGAGATTACTCCGCCGGCACAAAAGCGGGCGTCTGTTCCAGGCAATCTCGAGCATTACCTGCCTGAAAGACTCCGCTGGGCAATCAGAGGGCATTCTGGAGATTACCCAGGATGCGCTCAATCTAGATAGGTTGGAAAGGGAGCTCAAGAGTTCTAAGAGTTTTCTGGAAAACATCTTGGCAAGCTCTATTGATGCTGTCGTTACCACTGACATCAAGGGGCATATAACCTATGTTAACCGGGCCTTTAAGGAGCTTATCGGATTACGTGGCCACCAGATTATTGGAAAACATATATCTCTTTACTATAAAGACGGCATCGACCAGGCACGTCGAATCATGGATAAACTCAGGCAGTTTGGGCGTATAAGGGATTATGAGTTCGACATTAAGGTTGGAGATAGAATTATCCCTATTAGGACCTCTGACAGCCTCCTATACGATGAATACGGTGAGATTGTGGGCACTATGGGGGTGTTTCAGGATATTACTGCCAGAAAGAAGCTCTCTGAAAAATTGTCCGCCACTCAGGCGGAATTGATCCAGGCAGTCAAGATGAGGGCCCTTGGGGACCTTGTAACAGGTGTTGCCCATGAGATCAACAATCCCCTGATGGCATCAGATACCTTGCTCCATTTGTTGGACGCCGCGGCAGAGGATAGTCCTGTATTGAAAAAGAGGGTTGAGCTACTCAATGAATGCAATAGGAGGATTGAGAAGATTGTGAAGATGCTCAAGGAGTTCTCTCGACACGCGGAATTTGAATTTACCGCCATGGAGGTCAATGATGCTGTATCGTCAGTTTTGGCGATCACTCAACAACAGTTGCTGAATCATGGTATAGAACTTGAACTAAGCTTATGTGAGCGCTTGCCCCGTGTGTTAGGTGATAAGAATCAAATCGAGCAGGTCCTCCTCAATCTCATCTCCAACGCCCTGGATGCTATGGAGGCAAGCTCACAAAAGCTGTTGACCATTCAAACAGATCTCAGTAAAAGAGGCCAGCAGGTTGAAATCAGGGTCAGCGATACTGGCATAGGGATGACGGCAGAACAGATAGAACAGATATTTAATCCTTTCTTTACTACAAAGGACTCTACCAAGAGCATAGGCCTTGGGCTCTCCATCAGCTATCGGATTGTGGAGAGCCATCAGGGTAAGATCGAGGTTAAGAGCGAACTGAATAAAGGCACCACATTTATCGTAAGCCTGCCTGTTTACCTGGCTGGAGGCGAGAGAAGTGGCATTAACCAGGAACCGGGAAGGGACAATGTCTCATAGGATTCTGGTAGTTGATGACGACATATTGGTGCTTGAGGCGCTGCAGGAGCTGCTTACATCTTCAGGATATGAGGTTAGAGTAGCTACTCGAGGGCAGGAGGCATTGGAGATATTGGACCAAGAGGGGTTTGACCTGTTGATTCTGGATGTGGTTATGCCCAAGATGACGGGTTTGGATGTCTGCAAGGAGGTTCGTAAGCGAGGTGATGACATGAGCAAGGTGAAGATAATCTTGCTTACGGCAAAGACCGAACCGAAGGATGTTAAGGTTGAAGAGGAATACGGCTGCGACCTCTATCTCACCAAACCCATCGACGCCGGTAAGCTGAAGGAATTGATTCGGGATACATTAGAGGGTTCACTCGAATAACAGCACAGGGAAGATGAATTGCGTTCAGTCTTTTACTATTCGCATGAACTGGCACAGTATGATTTCGGGCCTGACCATCCTTTTAAGCCTGAGCGGGCCCAGAAGGCCCTTGAACTCTGTCGCCGCTATGGGGTATTGGATCACCAAGGTATGATCCTGAAGGACCCTCCTCCCCTTGATCAGCATAAGCTTCTTCTTGCCCATAGTGAAGACTACCTTGAGGCGCTTCGGCGTGTCAGCCGGGGCGAGATATTCGCGGAGATGCTTTCATTTGGAATCGGCACGGAGGACAACCCACCGCTCCGGGGCATCTACGATTGGTCCAGAAGATGCGCTGGTGCAACCTGGGAGGGAATGGTTGAATTGTTGGATAAAGACGCTGAGGTGATCTTTAACCCTCTGGGGGGGTTTCATCATGCCCTTCCTTCTCGAGCATCGGGATTTTGCTTCATCAATGACATTGTTATAGCCATTAAGGAGGCCCTCAATCGCGAGGTGAAAATTACCTATTTGGATATCGATGCCCATCATGGAGATGGCGTTCAGAAGGCGTTTTACAGCGAAGAAAGGGTGCAGTTCATATCCATACATGAGTCCGGAAAACATATCTATCCGTACAGTGGATTTGCAGAGGAGTCAGGAGAGGGAAAGGGTGAGGGGTTTACGGTAAACATCCCCTTGCCTCCAAAGACAGATGATGAGGTTTATCTTGAGGTCTTCCATACGATTGTCGTCCCCCTTATCAAGCGCTTTAGGCCAGACGTCTTGGTTGCCGAATTAGGTGCGGATTCAATGATATCCGATCCACTAACCGATCTCATGCTTACCAACAACTCATATACGGAGGTTGTCAGGGTACTGAAGGGGTTATGCGGTAAGATCCTGGCCACAGGTGGAGGTGGTTACGATATCTATCGGACGGCTCGGTGCTGGACACTGGCCTGGGCTATATTGAACGGTGTTGAACCGAGGGATGAATTTGCTGGTCTGGTTGGTGGGATGATGTTTGGCCCTGAGATGGAGGTAAGTAGCCTTTACGACCGGCCCTACAAAGTTACAGGACCGGAAAAGGAGAAAATCCGTAAGGAAGTGGACAAGACGATAGCATTTCTTACCAAAAAGCATCGCCTCTCATAGCTCGCTAACTGTGGCCCTTCCCTCTACTCCTCAATAGGTATTTCTTACTACCAGCCATGGGGAATGCGCACAAAGAAACCCGTCCCCATTGGTGAATGGGTGTGCTTTTCTTGTTTTTGAGTAAAGTACCTGATTGAACCTGCCCCCCTACATTGCATAAAAAGGGAAAGGAGTGCGTTTTTTATCCCCAGAAGAGAGAACGTCCTCAGAGGGTCGAGATCGTAATAAGATTGTCACAGGAGGTTTCGTGAGCAAGTGGCCGGCAGTGTTGCAGTTACTGACAGTTGGTTTCTATGTACCATTGAGCCTTTTGATACCAACAGGAGTGGGTTTTTTGTTCGACAGGAGGGCAGCCCACGAATTCCCTGCCTTTACTCTCTTGTATGGCTCGAGGAACGAGACAGACGCAGGAGGGAAGAAAGCGAAAATCGGTTGCTGCAGTCTGAGAAGCAAGCCAGTGCTGGAAGGCTTGCAGCAGGCGCTGCTCACGAGATAAACAATCCCTTAACGGGCATATTGACATTTACCCGTATCCTGCTGCGACGCAAGGATATTGGAGATGATGTTCGGTCTCATCTTGAAAAAATAGCCGAGTCCACCCTACCGGTCAAGAAGATCGTCAAGGGCCTGCTTGATTTCTCCAGACAGACAAAGCTGGAGCGAGAGCCAACAGAGATAAACCTGTTTGTCCGCTCCACGATTTCACTGATGGAAAACTCAGCACTTTTAAAGGGCGTAAGCATAGAGTTTCATCTAGGGGAGAATCTACCCGTTGTTACCCCGGATCGCAGCCAGTTCCAGGGTGTGCTCCTGAATATAATCATAAATGCCCTTGATGCTACTGAGCCGGGCGGCAGTATTACGGTGTCGACCGGCATCAGCTTATCTGCAAATGACAGGGGCTGGAAGGGTGTTGAGATCGCCATTACGGATACCGGTTGCGGTATACCACCCGAGGATCTCGACAAATTGTTCGAGCCCTTTTTTACTACCAAGGAGGTGGGTCAGGGTACCGGGCTCGGCCTGGCAGTCTCATATGGGATTGTGCAGAGACACGGGGGGACAATTCGGGTTCAGAGCGAGGTTGGCCGTGGGAGTACCTTTACTATCTGGCTTCCAGTAGACGAGCGGAGTGGGAGAGATGGGGGGATTGAGAAGTAGGAATGTTATGGAAGGGAAGAAGGTCTTGGTGATAGATGATGAACGTGTTGTCTTGGATAGCGTCAGCAAGATACTGACCGATAAGGACTATCAAGTGGATACGTCACTGAGCGGCCGGGAGGGCCTTCGAAGGGCTATCGAGGGGGAATATGATATTGTTCTAACTGATATCCGGTTGCCGGATGTGGGAGGTATGCGCGTCCTCAGGGATATTAAGAGGGCCAAACCATCCCTTCCGGTTGTTATGATCACGGGGTACGCCTCAGTCAAATCATCAGTACAGGCTATGAAACTGGGGGCAGCGGATTATGTGGAGAAGCCCTTTACCCCTAATCAACTGCTCAAGGCAGTCGCCGCAGCACTTGAAATAGCCTTTACCCAGGAGCCTGAAGAACAGGATGTGATTCACAAGGAGGAGATTATCAGGGTTCTGGAGAGGGCTGCCTCCGATAACGAATTCTTCACCAACCTTCTTGAACATGCTGTAGATGCATTAGATGAATATGATCTAACAGGGCCGGAGAAACTCGCAATCTTGACCCGCGATATCTCCTGGATAGAGGAACGCGCAGGGCCTCTTACACGACCTCAGAGGCGATGGCTTGAGCTGAAGAGGATTGATGACATATGGTAATTTTAGGGGTTCATCTGCCTCAGAATAAAAGATTTGACAATCTACTGATCACGAAGTAATAGATAGCAGCCACCTGGCGGAGGGGGATTTTTTTATTTTTGCGGGGTTAGTATGATAGAGATCAGGCTTCACGGAAGGGGTGGGCAGGGTGCTGTTACCTCTGCAGAGCTCTTGGCCCTTGCAGCAATCAGTGAGGGAAAATACGGTCAGGCCTTTCCGAGCTTCGGGCCGGAGAGAAGGGGAGCTCCAGTGGTTGCCTTTTTTAGAGTGGATGATCAGCAGATAAGGCTCAGGACAAATATTACTAATCCCGATTTTGTGCTGGTACTGGATCCCACCATATTGCGAATCGTGAATGTCACAGAAGGCTTGAAAGACGGTGGAGTTCTTGTTGCCAACACAAAGCACACAGTCGATGAGGTAAAAAGGGAATTGAACTTGAGATGCAAGCTCGCAGTCGTCGATGCAAACAGGATTGCCTTTGAAGAACTGGGTGTTCCCATAACCAATACTACCATGCTCGGTGCACTATTAAAGGCTAAGGCCGTCGTGAATCCTGATTCCCTGATTGGACCCATAAGGGAAAGATTTGGCCGGATAGGAGATAAAAACGTCAATGCATTTAAAAGGGCCCTTAAGGAGACTGAGTTATCGTTCTGAACAGAGGACAGGGCCGCGCCATAGTGAAACATAACCTTTTGATTTGTAAGGCTATTGTTGGGTATGTATATGTCTTTTTTTGCTATGCCCTCACATAGCTAAATCTAGTGGCCGTTTCAAAATGGCCTATAGGAGGTTTAGCAATGGATTCCATTGATTGGTCGGAAATAGGCCATTTTTGAAACGGCCCTCTACAGCCCCTTGTTTAAGGGCATAAAGCAAAAAAAGACATATACATACCCTTGACTTTGACCTTACCCTGGAATAGAGGAGAACGGAAATTGGCCAAAACAAAGACGGATTTAACATGGCAGGAGGTAGAGATCGGGGGCATTGTCTCTACCGCTGGCAATGCCGCTGAATACAAGACAGGGGACTGGAGGTCCCTCAGGCCTGTATGGGATACGAAGCGATGTGTGAAATGCGGGGTCTGCTATATATTCTGCCCTGATGCGGCCATTTATGAGACTGACGAGGGCTTCTTCGAGGCAGATCTCTACTACTGCAAGGGGTGTGGAATTTGTGCCCATGAATGCCCCACCCAGGCCATAACAATGGTTGAGGAGGAGGAGTAAGATGGGGAAAAGAATAGGGCTGGAGGTCTCTCTATCTGCTGCAGAGGCGGTGAAGATGGCAAATGTGGATTGCATTGCAGCCTATCCCATCACCCCCCAGACGCATATTGTTGAACATCTCTCAGAGCTGGTGAATAACGGGGAATTGGATGCGGAGTTTATCCCAGTGGAGTCCGAACACTCCGCCATGAGCGTGTGTGCAGGTGTATCGGCAGTTGGGGCGAGGGCCTTTACCTGCACCAGTTCCCAGGGGCTCGCATTGATGAACGAGATTGTCCATATAGTGGCCTCCATGCGGCTTCCCATGGTGATGATCCTTGCAAATAGGTCGATGTCGGCCCCCATAAGTATCTGGAATGATCACACTGATGTGATGTCTATCCGAGATTGCGGCTGGATTCAGGTATTTGCCAACAACGGGCAAGAGACGTTTGACCATGTCCTTTTTGGATACAGGGTGGGAGAGAGTCCGAATGTAATGCTCCCTGTAATGGTTCATATTGACGGTTTCATATTGACCCACGTGATTGAACCGCTGGAATTCTGGGAGGAAGAACAGGTAAAAAAGTACTTGCCCGACTTCAAGCCCCTCTATCCCCTTCATCCTGATAGGCCTGTTACTATGGGGGGGCTTGGAGGACCTGCCATCTTCTCAGAGGTGAAGGTATCCCAGGATGAAGCGCTTATCCATTCAAAAGGGGAGATTATCTCCGCGTGGAAGGAGCTCGGAGATATCGTAGGAAGGTATTACAACCCTGTCGAGACCTATAAGAGTGAGGATGCAGAGACAATATTCATTACCCAGGGAAGTTTTGGGGAGACTGTCTCTTTAGTTGTCGATGCCCTGAGAGATGAGGGAGAACCAGTTGGGCTGATCATGGATAGGCTCTGGAGGCCCTTTCCCTTTGAGGAGTTTCGTGAGGCAGTGAGGAATGCAACAAACCTTATCGTGATTGACAGGGCCATATCCTACGGCGGACAGGGTGGCCCGTTGGCAATCGATATACGATCAGTGCTTTACAAGGAAAAAACCCAGCCCACCGTCACCAATTTTATCTGCGGGCTGGGAAGCAGGGATGTTACCATCGATGATTTTAAAAATATCTATAGAAGGGCGATGGAAAAGGTAAAACAACGTCCCCGTGAAGAGGACTTCGAATACTACGGGATAAGGGGTAAGTAATGGAACCTGTCAATGTCTACGCATATAAGCTGATTCACAGAAAGGAGTATTTTTCATCCGGGCACAGGGCCTGTCAGGGCTGTGCAGAGGCCTTAGCTGTGAGGCTTGTTGGCAAAGCACTGGGTAGAGATACCATAGTTGCCGCCGCCACTGGCTGTATGGAGGTTACATCCACACCCCTGCCCTTTACCAATTGGAATGTGCCCTGGATCCATGTCGCATTCGAGAATGCTGCAGCGGTCGCCTCAGGCGCTGAAGCAGGCATGAAGGCGTTGATGAGAAAGGGCAGGGTTCCCAGGAAAAAGATAAATTTCCTTGCCATGGCGGGTGACGGAGGAACAAGCGATATCGGTATTCAGGCGCTCTCCGGCGCCTTAGAGAGGGGCCATGACTTCATCTACGTCTGCTATGATAATGAGGCATACATGAATACCGGGATCCAGAGGTCGTCAGCAACCCCCTATGGGGCATCAACTACCACATCTCCGGCGGGAAAGGTCGTCCCAGGCCAGGTAACCTGGAAGAAGAATATGCCTGAGATCGCTGTGGCGCACGATATCCCGTATGTGGCGACGGCCTGCCCGAGCTACCCCATTGACCTTGTTCAAAAGGTCAAGAAGGCCGCAAGGATCAAAGGACCTGCCTATATCCACATCCTCTCGGTCTGCCCCACAGGCTGGCGGTTGCCGCCGCAACTCTCCATAAAGGCCGGTCGTCTGGCAGTTGAGACGGGCATATTTCCTCTCTATGAGGTGGAAAACGGCCGCTATAGATTTACCGTCGAGATTCAAGAGCTGCGTCCTGTAAACGATTATCTGAAGATGCAGGGGCGGTTTCGGCATCTGGATGAGGCCATGATCGAGAAGATTCAGAAAAGGGTTACGGAGGAATATGAGAGGTTGAAGAAGAAGGTAAAGATCACTGAGGGAGATTAAATGAAACAACAGGCTATTGATCAGATATTAGGGAAGTACGACTACGAGCACTCCTCTATCATCGGCATGTTACAGGATTTGCAGGAAAAGGAGAACTATCTCCCTGAGAAGGATCTGGAGTACATCTCCGAGAGGCTTTCCATGCCCCTGACGAGGATATATCGGATAGCCACCTTTTACAATGCCTTCAGCCTTGCTCCTCGGGGAAGATATCTCATCAATGTCTGTTTGGGAACTGCGTGTCATGTGAGGGGCGCGGCAAGGGTCCTCGATAAGTTGAAAATGGATCTCGGCATTGATGTTGGCGAAATGACAAGGGATAGGCTCTTTTCTCTTGAAACAGTGAACTGCTTGGGATCCTGTGCCCTCGGGCCTATTGTCGTTGTCGGAGGTGAATATCACGGTCAAATGACGCCGGCGAGGGTTGCATCTGCTATCAAGAAATACAGAAAGAAGCGCTCGAGGAAGAGAGATGGAAAGGATTAGGAGCCCCCGGGAACTGGAAGAAATCAGGCAGGAGATCTTACGGGGCAGGGATCCTGACAAACCCTGTATTACCATCTGCTCCGGGACCGGATGCCATGCCTATGGATGCGAAAGGGTTACCGAGGCATTTAGGGCGGAGCTAAAAAAACAGGGCCTGGAAAAAAGGATAGACCTCAGAACAACGGGTTGCCACGGATTTTGTGAAAGGGGGCCTGTAGTTCTCATTAACCCTCAGAAGATATTTTATCAGCGGGTAACACCAGAGGATACCGCGGAGATTATATCTGAAACCTTGCTCAAGAAAAATGTTATTGAGCGGCTCTTGTATATCCATCCCGGGACAGGGGAGAGGATTGTGAGGGAAGATGATGTCCCCTTCTATAAAGGTCAAATGCGGATCATCTTTGGAAACAACGGTAAAATCGACCCCAGAAAAATAGAGGATTATATCGCTATAGGTGGCTATTCCGCCTTGAGCAAGGTTTTAACGGAGCTCTCCCCTGAAGAGATCATTGACACAATCAAGCGATCAGGACTCCGGGGTAGAGGAGGTGGCGGATTTCCTGCCGGTGTGAAGTGGGAGTCCTGCAGGAATGCCCCGGGAGGCAAACATTATGTTATCTGCAATGCCGATGAGGGAGACCCAGGTGCCTATATGGACAGAAGTTTGCTGGAGGGCAACCCTCACAGCGTCCTGGAAGGAATGATGATCGGCGCCTATGCCATCGGCTCAGATGAGGGGTATATCTACGTGCGCCATGAATATCCACTTGCCGTGAGAAATGTTGGCGTAGCCATCGATCAGGTTCGAGAGTGTGGGTTGCTAGGGGAGGATATTCTCGGTACAGGGTTTAATTTCGATATCAAAGTCAATAGGGGCGGAGGGGCCTTTGTCTGCGGGGAGTCGACAGCTCTTATGGCCTCTCTTGAAGGGCAGGCAGGAGAGCCAAGGGCAAAGCATATCCATACTGTTGAAAGTGGTCTCTGGGATAAACCCACCAATCTCAATAACGTGGAAACGTGGGCCAATGTTCCCCTTATCATCAATAAAGGCGTTGAGTGGTACACAGGCATAGGGACCGAGACCAGCAAGGGAACAAAGATCTTCTCCCTGGTGGGAAGGGTCAATAACACGGGTCTCGTGGAGGTCCCCATGGGAATGACCTTGAGGGAAATCGTCTATGACATCGGAGGAGGGGTTCCCGGGGATGGGAAGTTAAAGGCGGTTCAAACCGGAGGACCCTCAGGAGGGTGTATCCCTGAATCATTAATGGATATACCGGTTGATTTTGACAGGCTCACTGAGGTGGGTTCGATGATGGGATCCGGCGGCATGATTGTCATGGACGATACAACCTGTATGGTGGACATCGCCAGATACTTCCTGAATTTCCTGAAGGATGAGAGTTGCGGAAAGTGCACTACGTGCCGGGATGGAACTCGCAGGATGTATGAAATCGTCGACGCGATTAGCCAGGGTGAAGGCAGGGAAGGGGATATTGAGCTGCTCGAAGAGCTGAGCTGGGTTGTGGCTGAGGCCTCTCTCTGTGCCCTTGGCCAGACAGCGCCCAATCCTGTGATGAGCACAATCAGGTATTTCAGAGATGAATACGAGGCCCATATCAAGGATAAGAGATGCCCTGCACGCGTTTGCAAGGCTCTCATAACATACGTAATAGATGAAGAGAAATGCACTGCGTGCGGGAGATGTAAGAAGGTATGCCCGGTAGAGGCCATTAGCGGCGAGAAGAAGGTGCCGCACAGAATTGACCCGGAAAAATGCATACGGTGCGGCGCATGTATCACAGAATGTAAATTTGATGCGCTAGAGGTCGTTTAGAGATGATTACATTTACGATTGACGGTTACGAAGTTGAAGGGGAAGAGGGACAGAATGTTCTTGAGATTGCCCTGGATAAGGGCTTTGACATCCCTCATCTCTGTTACCACGAGGCCCTCGAGCCCTACGGTGCCTGCAGGCTTTGTCTGGTAGAAGTTACCAGAGGTAACAGGACTCGGCTCACCACGTCATGCAATTATCCTGTACTTGAAGGCATCAGCGTTCAGACCAGTACCGAGAAGGTTATCAGGGCCAGGAGGATGGTCATCGAGCTCTTATTGGCCAGGTGCCCCGATGTACCAGTTGTTAAGGATCTGGCCAGGGAATATTCTGTTGGTAGGCCCAGATTCAAGCTCGATAATGATGATTGTATACTCTGTGGATTATGCGAGAGGGTGTGCCGTGAGGTTGTCGGGGCCGATGCTATCTCGTTTTTGGGAAGGGGAACGGACAGGAAAGTAGGCCCGCCACTTGAGATTAATCCCAAGGCATGTATAGCCTGTGGTGCGTGCATTTATGTCTGCCCCACCGATTGTATCAAATTGGAGGAAACCGAAGAGGAGAGGACCATAGTTCGGTGGGGGAGGACCTTGCCCATGAAAAGGTGCACGGTCTGCGGGAGGAGTTTTGCCCCCTGGTTTCAGTTAGAGTATTTCAGAACAATCGCCGAGGGCATCCCGAGGGATTTCTGGGATAAGTGCCCGGACTGTAGATAATATTATATAGCCTTTTAGGAGAATCTTCTTTAACTGCATAGCCCGCATACCATGTAAGATTTTGCAAAATCATCGCTGTCAAGGCCTTCCTTTTTGGCCTTTGAACTTTGGCATTTAGTCTTCCTGAAATACACGCCCGACCCAACATCTTTTTTCCAAGGTCTATAGAATCTTGAGTAAATAAGGAGGACACAATGGAATGCATCTTCTGTAAGATCGTTGCTGGAGAGATACCCGCGGTCAAGGTATTGGATGAGGAACAGGCCCTCGCCTTTATGGATATAAATCCTGCAAGTCGGGGCCACCTACTGGTTATACCAAAAAGGCACGCCGAGAACATCTTTGAGATCCCCGAGGGTGATTTAGCGGCTGTTATGAAAGCGGTGAGAAGGTGTGCAAGGGCAGCAAAAGAGGCCCTCAAGGCGGACGGGGTAACTGTTCTTCAGTTTAACGGCAAGGCATCCGGCCAGGTAGTTCCCCATCTCCACGTGCACATCATGCCCAGGTGGGCGAATGACGGTCTATCAGTATCCAGCTGGGAGATGAAACCGGGTAATATGGAGGAGATAAAGGATATAGCGCAGAGGATAAAGGAACACCTCCCCTCTGGTTCTTAACAAAAATTTCGAAACTCAAGAATTCCATACACTCCCTTATGAGATCATTGGGTGTAACGGGTTCAGCGGTCAACGGTTCGGCGAATTCTGAGCAGAGCCCAGAACTCAGACGCTATATGTAAGTTGTCTCAGCATCGACGTCCCCCCCTCCTAATTTTCGCACATGCCCAAAAACTGTGCGACATTATGAAGTTTTCAGATTTTTTAGAATTGCGTGAATTCGGTCAATCTTTTAGCTTTGGAATGGAAGGTCCATCCCAGTAGAATAGAGTAATGGCTTCTTTCGTTATTTTAGTTGCCCCGTGCATTTCCCCTTTAGGGAAATAGAAGAACTGACCGTCCATTGATATCTTCTCTCCGTCACCGGTTTCAGCTTCTCCACTTAGACCATAAGCAAACTGGTCAGCCTCAGGATGGCTATGAAGCTTATCTGCAATACCGGCCGGAAACTTTATTAGCGCCATCTTTGCTCCAGTCTTTGCATCCTCCCATATCACCTTTTCTTTCACATCAGTGAGGTAATACCCGCGAGGTGGATCTTCCCAATCTAATTTTTTGGAATCAACCACTTTCATTTTGGAATCCTCCTGCTATAAATTTGATAAGAGTATCATCATGTTACAACATCACAGACAGTTTGAGCAAGAAGTGATCGTGAACGTTTAAGGCGATTATGAGGCAAGCATAGCAGTATATTTTAGGGAAGAGGGGACGTCCATTTGTAAATAATTAAGTTGCCATGAACACAACGATTTATTACATATCCGATTATGCCAAGGCTTGCCAGATTAGATGCCCCTGGGGTGATTCATCACGTGATTATTCGCGGCATCGAACGTGGTAAGATATTTCGTGACAACAAAGACCGCGATGATATGATAGATCGCCTCGCCGATCTACTGCCCGCCACCACAACAGCCTGCTATGCATGGGCATTTTTACCGAACCATGCACATTTTCTCCTCCGGTCAGGGGATAGGGGGCTTCCGACATTGATGCGAAGACTTCTGACCGGTTATGCAATACGGTTTAATCGCAGGCACCGCCGTCATGGTCAGCTTTTTCAGAATCGCTATAAGTCTATCATCTGCCAGGAGGACATCTATCTGAAGGAACTGGTTCGCTATATCCATCTGAACCCCTTACGGGCAAAGGTTGTCTCTGACATGAGAGGGCTTAATGGGTATACCTACTGTGGTCACAGTGTCATTATGGGCAACAGGGACTGTGAGTGGCAGGATAAAGACTATGTGCTTTCCTGCTTTGGAAAGGGAGCTCTACAGGGCAGAGAGAAGTATTATTCGTATGTAAAGGAGGGTATCGGGCAAGGCAGACGCCCTGAGTTGGTTGGAGGTGGTCTTATAAGGAGTTTGGGTGGGTGGGCGGAGGCGAAGAAGCTGAGGGCAAAGGGCCACGATCGCATGAAGGGCGATGAGCGGATACTGGGGGATGGTGAGTTTGTGATCAATATTCTCTCCGAGGCAGATGAAAGGATGGATCGTCGCTATGAACTAAAGAGCCTTGGATACGATCTCGAAAAACTGGCACAGAGGGTAGGAGAGATCTATCAGATTGCAAGAGAGGATTTGTATTCGAAGAGCAGGCAAAAGATTCGAGCTGAAGCAAGGAGTGTTTTTTGTTACTGGGCGGTGCGTGAATTAGGCATAGAAGGGACTCAGATTGCGAGACGATTAAGGATGAGCCAACCTGGTGTGGCCTATGCGATAAGGAGGGGGGAGAGGATTGTTAAAGAGAGAGATATTCAGATGATAGAGTAATTATTGAATTACAAATGGACGTGCCGAAATTCGCACGCCCTCCGCTTTGCACCCCTTCTCTCTGCCCTATGCCCCACATAAAACCCTGGGAAAGGAAAAAAATCAACGAATTCAAAGACGCCCCTACTATCTCACTTGTAGGAGGGGCAGGCCAGGCAAAGAAAGATAGCGACGGGAGTAGTGAAAAAAGTTATTAATCGGTCTTGACATTTCATTACATTTGATTATATTAGTGTTTGAAGCGGCTAAATGATCCCGTTTACTTACTCTCTGTTGACTATCTGCTTTTCCCCTCTTTCTTCATTTGTCAAGTAAGAAAACCCAAGATCTTATAGCAGAGCCTTTGTGAGCGCAGTTTCAATGTAGCAGGGGTAAAGTTTGCGATGTTGCTCTTTGAAAACAAAATAGTGGTGCTGGGCCTAGGAAGGAAATCATTTTTGTCCTTATCTAAACTTAAGTCGAGAGTTTGATCCTGGCTCAGAATGAACGCTGGCGGCGCGCCTAACACATGCAAGTCGAACGAGAAATCTCGAGCTTGCTCGAGAGAGTAAAGTGGCGCACGGGTGAGTAACGCGTGGGTAACCTGC
>Ga0209636_10000150_pt1 | contig 57836 bp, 45 predicted proteins | sample DeeMarSWOR152_54_FD_187464 | JGI IMG/M metagenome (GOLD analysis project Ga0209636, IMG submission 187464) | Marine sediment microbial communities from White Oak River estuary, North Carolina - WOR-1-52-54 (SPAdes) (version 2) | ecosystem: Environmental > Aquatic > Marine > Intertidal zone >...
GGCAAGGAAGTTCTCGAGCTTCTAAACAAGCTGATAGAAACTATGGAGTATTAAGGGGTATTTCTGGAATATCTCAAGTGTGTAAGCTTTGAATTGAAGTGCTCATGATGCATCTTCCGGTCGCTTCTGATCTTGAGTTCTTCTAGACAGCAAAAATAAAGCTAAAATTGCCATAAAGCCAAACGCTATAGCACACATGGAAGCCGCCATCAGCCCTCGAAATTCGATAAATGCTCCCATTGTCACTTGCAGTATAATTATTCCCCCAGTGCCTATAGTGCCAATAAGAGAACTGGTGGAAGCTCTGATAGAACTCGGAATGAACACATTCATGTAAGCGTAGAGAACGGGGATAAAGCCACCATATCCCAGGGAAAATTGTATCAATCCGAATGTAAGACCAATTATTCCCAAATTCAGTGAAATAGTTAAGAACCCTGTAATGGAAAAGAGAAAACAAGATGCTAAGGTAACAATCTCTCCAGTCTTCTTACTTATTCTCCCCATTCCAAAAGCTCCAGCTGCAGACCCTGCCATGAAGATCGCGTAAAAGTAACCCAAATCTCCTTTCTGTATACCCAGTTGGAGTGCAAGGGGCTGCCATACAAAAAGGTAGACTGTAAAGCAGGCAAACATTAAAACCAGTGTTACTGAAAGGATTATTAGAGAAGCAGAATGAATATAGTGGGAAATCACTTCCTTGGGCAGGCTGATCCACCTTCCTGTGGGTTGTCCATAATTGTCAGGAATCGAAACAAAAACAAAGACCCCTGTGAGAATGAAAAGAGTGGCACTGAGAAAGTAAAGTAACTCCAGAGGACCAGTAAAAAAGATACCTATGAAGATTCCTCCTATGATGCCCCCCACTGATGCAACAGCAGCTCCGTCTCCAAAAATCTTACTCACTACATCTTGTTTGTCAGCTTTTATCTGTTCATCCACAATCCATGAAGTAAGAGAGCCACTGATCTGAGCACCTCCAAAACCCACGAAAAATGCTGCAATAAAGAACACCCAGAGTATTCTGCCTATTCCATAAATAAAATTTCCCAACCCGATAGAGATAACTCCAATGACGAATGCCAGTTTCCTTCCATAGATATCAGCAAAGTTTCCTGTAGGAAAGTCCAGCACAGTGGAAAAGAAAAGTAATACACTCCACACAGCTCCAATTTCAGTAAAAGATAACCCCTTGCCGAGAAGATAGACTGTCACAATAGCAGTGGTGAGAGCATCAGCTAGAGCAAACACAAACCTTACAATCACGTAAAAGGAATGAATATGTTGCATCCAGTATCCGTGGATTCCTGTAGACGAATTGTTCATCATAATCCAACTCCTTCCATGAATCTGCTGAAAAGCCCAATATCTGGCTCCCAAACAATGGGTTCCATGTTATGACTCTCATAAAGATTGCCTATCTGTGAGGATTCTAATGCTATCCACTCAGCCATCAAGTAATACACATAGATCTGGCTGCGGGTAAGTGTTTTACTGCTGAAACTTGGATAGCTTCCCTTGGTGTGATATTCTGACCAATTTTTGTGATGTATTATGATACCATATTTTTCAGGGTGATCGCCGATATCACTTCCCGGCTGTGGTCTGAGGAGGTTTGGGGAGACTGACCTCGCATTCCCCTTCATTAATATTCTGTGGATGGCATGTAAGTTGACCGGGATGGTCTGCGCATCTTCTCCGGGGAGCCCGATAACCCATTGAAGATCTATTCCCAATTTAAATTCTTTGGCAGTTTTGCACGCTCTCAACACTTGGTCAAAGGTTTGACGTTTATTGACAGTGGCAAGTATTGAGTCAACAGCGTTTTCTGCTCCTACCAGAATTGATTCTGAGAATTTTGATATTTCTTGAGCAGTTTCTCTTGTAAGATATGGAACTGCGGCTAGTACTCCTTCAACACGCATATCCTGTTTCTGCATCATGTGACCTATACTCGTTAGGTGATCCATATTAATGTTAAAATTTTCATCGTCAAAGTAAAAGAATCTAATATTCTTCCCCTTAAGTGTGTCTTTTGCATATTCCATATCTTCTGCAACTTTTTCAGCACTCCTGAAGCGGCAAATATTCCAAGTAGGGGTTCCCCCACAAAAGGCGCATCTGTGGGGGCATCCGTAGCTTGTTCTCAAAGTCAGATCAACAAAACCACTAGCACGTCCCATGCGGTTTGGAATCTCCTCTGCCCATTTCCGCAACAAGTGGTACGCTGGTACAGGAAGGCTGTCCAGTTCTTTTACTATTCCATACCCACCTGTTTCTCTAATCTGACCGTTTTCGCGGTATAAAATTCCCTTTATTTCTTCAAGAGACCCATCCTTTTGAAGATGTTTAACAAGATCACAGAGAATTGCTTCCCCTTCTAACTTGATAACAACATCGACATCCTGAGAATCTAGAAATACACTGTGACGAAGAGCAGATACATGACTACCTGCAAGGATCACATGACAATTAGGGTTACATTCTTTCATAAGATGTGCCACATATAATGAAGCTGGATATGCTGGGATGCCTCGTGAACGGATGTAGTAATCATTTATTTCAAGAACCACATCTGTGTCATATTGCCCTATATATTCGGAAAGATCATCTGCGTCTTTCTCGACAGAAAAGTTGTTGAAGAGATTAAATAAGGGAAGGAATTGGACTTTGAAACCTCCCTCTTCGAGCACTTGTGCAGCTCTTAAAGGAACGCTGTCAGTACTCGGAAACTCAGGATAACTTCTCGAAATCATCTTCTGTACTGTTGCGCTCCTTGGGGGAGTGATAACCAAAACATCAAGATTCATTCTGTCTTCCTCCTGCAGTAATTCAACAGTCAGACATCTCGTACATTTTTTTGATCTCCTGCCAGGGCAGCAGATTAAGACCTACATTTTCCTTTCACTATCTATATTTAAAGTTTTCGCTTTGGACTCCTTCACAGCTCATATTGCATTAGGAGAAATAATTCCCTTGAATATTCCCTTTTATAGCCTTAATTTCTCTGGAGGTGCTACTTTTCTAAGAATATTGAGACCGATTTCATATATTTCCATTTTTGTTTTCCTTTATTTTTGATCTATGCAAGATTTAATAAATTCTTGACTATAATTTTTTTGTATGTTTCCTCTTATAATCATGAGATACAATGAAACAATAATAGAAAACTTTATATATTTCTTTCACTAAAATAACGTAGCTGCTGAGATTAGAAAGCAACAAGAAAAAATAGGAGGTGTTTATAATGTGGAAAAAACCGAAAATTAAAGTTGGAAATGGACGTTGGCTTGGATGGGTAAAGAAAGCCCCGATGTAGGAATGTTCTGTTCCGAAATTTCTTTTTTCTTTTTTTAAGGATGTGATAACATGAAATGCTATAGAGCACCACTCTATATCGACTTCGATGTCACATTGGCATGCAACATGAAATGCAGGCACTGCAATGTGGCAGCACATAAACCTCTCGATGATGAGCTTTCTCTAACAGAGATTAAAGCTCTTATAGACGAAATGTTCAATATTGGAGTATACGATTTATCTATTACAGGTGGAAAGCCTCTCATGAGGAAAGACTGGAAAGAAATTCTCCTTCATACGCACCAGTATTCATCCTGGAGACTAACACTGAACACAAACGGAATTCTGTGGAATGAAGCTGACGTAGCCTTTGTCTCTGAAAATGTCCCCCACTTCCTTATTGCTGTGAGCTTTGATGGTCACACACCAGAAACCTATGGGATACTGCGGAGAACTCCTGCAGGAAAGCCAGCTGTCAAAGAGTTTGAAAAAGCAATCAAAACGCTCAAACTTTTGATGGAATATGGAGCACAAGTTGCACTAAACTACACAATCACCAAGAAAAATATGGAATACTTTATCGACGCAGTGAGGTTCGCTCACGACTTAGGTGTAGGAATGCTCGGCATCAAATTCTTCCCATACGGTCGAGGACAGGCGCACGTCAATGAACTTGAGCTTGACTACGGACCCTGGGCTGACTTCCTAAAAACCCTTACAGTACTTAAGGAAGAAGATAGTGTTTTTGGGGCAGTTTCCATATCTACTCCCTGTCCTTGGGAAATGTACTTGCCTCTCATGAAGAATGGATACTCCGAGGAAGATGTGGCCCAGATCTGGGATTATGAGAGCCCTCTCATGAATGAAAATTACAGGCAGCTCAGGGATTTGGGATGCAATGCTGGAATAACTTCCTGTGCCATTTCTCCCGACGGCGCAGTATATCCTTGCGGTACTGTATCGGCCAAGATCCCAGCTGTCTACTGCGGTAACATACGAGAAAATGGATTGCTCCACGTATGGGAAACTTCTCTATTTCTCAAGAAAATCAGAGAATTAAAGCTTTCACAAATAGAAGGCCACTGCCAGGATTGCGAGTTCAAAACGTTATGTGGTGGTGGGTGCAGGGCGAGGGCTATCGTTCAAGGTGGAACTCTGACAGCTCCTGACATGCTCTGTCCATACAACTGTAAGGAGGGAAATCAATGCGGTTATTTGTAGTTAAAACAGGTGGGAGGACCCTTAGGGTCAGGAAAGAGGATTTTGGATGTGCGATTTTGGATAGAGATCTCTATGTTGAAGGGAATGAAACAGTCTACAAAGTTCTTGAGCTTTTTTCGCAAGGTAAGACTCTGGAAGAGGCAATACATATTCTTGCTGAAAGGGAAAATGCATCTCCCGAGGAGGTACGTAAGGATGTCCTCTCTCTAATAAAGATGTTTAACGATTTTGGATGGTTCTGCGAATTTACAGAAACTGAGGGTGAGTAATTGAGGCCTCCTAACCAGACTTTCTTGGAGCTTACAAGAAGCTGTAATTTCCGCTGCCAACACTGCTTCAGCAGGGCTGGTCCACCTTTGGAACATGAGCTCAGCAAGGAAGTCTTCTTTGATATCTTCGATCAACTCTTCGAGCTTGGATGCTTTTACGTAAATATCACGGGAGGCGAACCTCTTCTGAGAGAAGACCTCCTTGATATTTTAGATTATTCGCGTCAGTACGGTGAAGCGCAGGTTCACATACTCCTCACCAATGGATCCTTGTGGACGAAAGAATTCTTTGAGAAGTTCGTGCAGATTTACAGAAAGCAGCCTCTGCAGGTTCAGATAAGTGTTGATGGTTATTCCTACGAGACCTATTCTGCAGCTCGAGGAGGTACACAGGAAGATTTCAACAGGGTAATGCGCACAATTGAATGGCTTCATCAGGTTGAGGTTCCCTTATCTGCCTGCTTTACTGTTACTAAAAAGAACATCAACCACACCCTCAAGACAGCTCGATGGGCTCTAGAAGATCTAGACGTCGACATATTCCACATCATCCCACTTTTTGTTTCAGGAAGGGCAATTAAGAATTATGAAAGGTTACAATTTAGCTTTGAAGAGTGGAGAGCTCTTGTCAGAGATGTTACAATTCTCAAGAGAGATAAACTGTGGGATGGCATAGAAGAGCGCGTTAGTTTTGGATTCTTCACGTGGTATGAGCTAGTTCATGCTCTGAAATTGGAAGGGCTAGAACAAGAAATGGAGCCTATTTGGAAATTGAACAAAAAAGAATTTATGTCTATGTACAGGAAAGTATATTGTGAAGCAGGCATCACTGATTGGTGTATCATGTCCAATGGAGATTTGTATCCCTGTGTGCCCTCCATTGGTTCAGAATTTCTTCTCGGCAATGTCAAAGAAACATCATTAGAGGAAATATGGGAGAACTCACCAACGCTACGGTGGTTCCGTGAAGATGCCCGTGGGGCGGCAAGGAAAGAACCCTGCAAATCCTGCGAACATAATGACGTTTGTGCTGGAGGTTGTAGAGTTTCTGCACTAATTTTAGCTGGTGACAAAACTGCTCCAGATCCGAGATGCCCAATTGTAAAAGAGTATCAAAGAAAACATGAAGGATGACAGCATGAAGATTAGACAACTTGAACTACCCCGTGTAAATTTGTCCAAACCGGTTTTCAACACAATCTTGGAGAAGGCGGTAAGAAATGGAAAAATTCACAGAAATACAGGACAGATTTGAACCTTACGTTGATTTCTTGGACTTGCGATTCTTTAAAGGACAGCATCTTTCTATTGTTGTTGAAAATGAAGAGGTGGCTTGCGGAGCACGGGATATTCTTGGTGTAGGAGTCAGATGCCTCGTTGACGGATGCTGGGCTTTTTCATCCACGAGCAATGTATCTCTCGTTGAGGAAGCAGTAGAGAAAGCAATTAAATCCGCTCGAAGCTTGAGCCCAGGTGATGCTACAGTGCCAGAATTGACCTTTCGGCGAGACTATGTCAAACATTCTGCAAAGAAAGACGCAAAGGACGTAGATTTATCTGAGAAGATAGTTGATCTACACCACTTAAAGGAAATCATGAGTTTGCCTCATGTAAAACGAACTAAGATCCTTTACAATGAAGCTCACTGGATTAAACACGTCAGAAACACTATGGGATGCAACATTGAAGAAACGTATTCGCAAATTGGCATTGATTTCTTCTCCATAGCCTCCAAACAAGGGAAGATAGAAATGGCTTCAGACCGAAGGTATGGCGTAGGAGGATATGAACTCCTCGAGAATGCAGGAGACATAGCTCTCAATACTTCCAGGAGAGCTGAGAGGTTACTTTCAGCTGGGAGAGTGACAGAGGGCAGTTATCCTGTGATCCTCGACCCTGAGTTGACAGGTGTTTTTGTCCACGAAGCTTTGGGTCATTGTGCTGAAGCAGATATTGTTTCGGAACGAGGATCCTTCTTGAAGGATAACCTGAACAAGCGTATCGCATGCGAGGCAGTGTCAATATGCGATGATCCTCAGCTCCCACAGGGAAGTGTTTTCTTCTCTTATGATGATGAGGGGACTCCAGCTCGAAGGACTCTCATTGTTGAAAAAGGTAGACTCATGAAATTTATGCATTCTCTGGAGACTGCAGCGATATTCGAAACTGAATCCACAGGAAACGGTCGCGTAGACACCTATTCCAGTAGACCAGTCATTCGCATGACCAACACGTACATGCTGCCTGGAGAGGAATCTGTAGAAGAGATGACAGAACAAGTCAAAGAGGGTGTTTACCTCGAAAAGACATTTGGAGCAGAGGTCGACATTACTGAGGGCGCTTTTGTTTTCAAAACTCAAGAAGGGCACTTGATTGAAAGAGGAGAACTGACGCGAGAGCTTAAGAATATCCTGGTTTATGGGAACATAGAGGAATTTCTGCGGAACATAGCTGGAGTTGGCCGTAATTTTAGCATGAGTTCTGGCACGTGTGCTAAGGCAAATCAGGTTATCATCATCGGAAGTGGGGGTCCATCAATACTGCTCTCAGAAATGAGGGTTGGGGTGTCTCTATGATAGAAGATATCGTCAATTCTTCACCCTATCCTTGTGAATCCTATCACGAAATTAGTGACACACTACTGTACAGCTATGGTGCAAGAAAGGATCTGGAGTGTCATCATGCAGATGGAGTTGGAATTACCACCGTTGTCAGCGGTACTATGGGATTCGCATCCACCAGTAATGTGGAAAATGTCAAAGAAGCATATGAACTTTCTAAGAAATTTGCTCGTTATGGTTCACGTCGAAGAGATTTACCTTTACCTTCTTCTCCTGCAGCTGTTCAATCTTGCTTTGATCCCCGCATTGCAAAAGCTGATCCCGATGACGTGGTAGATCTCGCTGAAGAAATTCTACAGAATGTGCCTCCTTCTTGTAAGGTTGTAGATGAAACACTACTGTTGAAAATGCAGGAAATTCATATAACAAACTCTAATGGTGTCAACGTCTCAAGAAAAAGCACTTTGGCTGTGCTGGACATCACTCTTAACCATGAAATCCTTAATTCGAGCTTCTATTCATGCTTCTATACACGTATGTGGGATATGAACTGGCATCTTTCAGAAGAAATAGACAGATGGATAGAAAACTCTCAACACAAGTGTGATATTGAGGCTGGAGAAATTCAAGTGATTTTTTCGCCTCTAGCCCTTTCAAGAATCTTGGATGCTGTTTTTGTTCCTGCATTCTCCGGAGGGCTTCCTGAAGTATACGAAAGACTCAGTGTAGCAGATAAGAGCATGGCTTCTAAAATCGATATTTATGATCATGGAACTCTCAAAGGAGGAAGAGGAACTGAGCCCTTTGATGGAGAAGGCGTACCTCAGCAAGTGACACCTCTTGTTGAGAAAGGATACTTTGTCTCAGGTATTTATGACACCACATCTGCCAAAGTCCTCGGAAAAGGCAGTACTGGGAATGCTGTACGCGAATCTTTTGAAGATATTCCGGAAGTATATATTACTAATCTTTTCATTCCACCTGTAGTAAAAACAGAAGAGCTGATCAGTGAAACAAAAAATGGTATATATATTGGAGATCTTTTCGGTGCGTACATCGCAAATCCACCCTCTGGAACGTTTACTTCTACTATTTCACGCAGCTATAGGATTCAAAAAGGAGAAATACGAGGAATACTTCCACCGAAGACAGTAGAAGGTGATATTTTTTCACTGCTCAAGAATCTTATGCCGGGAGATGACATCAAAAAGATAGATCATTATGTAGTTCCATCGTCGAAAACAACAGCAAAGATCTATTAATAAGTGTGTAAGAGCAAAAATGATTAAATTCTAGCCATAACAATATTCTGACACTCCCATGACATGTGTTATCTTCTTAATCTCTGCATCAATTTCGGATTGAACACTTTCATCAACTTTTTTGAAGGGGGTAACCTGAAATTTGAGTGTCTTTCCATTTTTTTTCATTTTCCATGTTCCGATAATGTTGCCATTTTTTATAATTGTAGCGCGTACCACAGCTAGGGGAAGGAAAATCTCACTTTTATGATTTTCCTCTATAATTCTTGATTTATTCTTGTGTCCCATAATGTAAGAATCGTACTGAGGAAGAAGGACAATCTGATCTTCTTCATATCTTGTGTTGTACTTATCCCCTAATCTTGTGTAGTACTTCTGTTTCAACCCTTCAATTTTCACTTGTTGAACATTAACTGAATCAAAGATTGACCGAGCTTCTCTCACTCTAATACCAGCCCAGTAAGCAAAATCCTGTACTGTTGCAGGACCATAACACGATAAATAATTTAAGAGAAGATCTTTTCTTGCTTCATCTTCAGAGATAGAAAGATCCACATTGGGAAGCCAGTCTTTGGCGAGAGTAAATCTGCATTCTCTAATATAAATTCCTTTTCCCAGAGGTTTGCCATAAACGATTACCCCTTTGTACCCGAGGTATCTTACGGCGCTGCTCACCCATATAGGTAGTTTCTCTTCAGACAAGTCGGTTTTATCCCGGATTCTATCTACAATTTCGGATTTTGTGAGGGGTTCATCAAATATTTTCAGGATTTTTTGACAGAAATTTTTGAAATTATCAGAAACTGACCACGAGTAGGAAGGGTTTGTCGCTTTCATATACATATAAAATTGGCTTGAGGGTATTATGTGTAAAGTGCCCCTCATACACCAGTTCTTCACCAATATTTTTTTCTTGTATAGTGCTCTATCTAAGTCTTCTTTTCGGAAATTATGCATTCGATTCCAGAACGATAAGTAAACTGTTACTCCTCTCTGAGCATTTACTCCACAGATTGATTCTGCTACTTCTGCAGGATCATTTGCTTTGGTCTTGGCATGAAGCAGCTGTCTTGTGTAATATAAGCGGGTCAAATCTAGAACCATGATAAGGTTTTTACTAAGTGCTTAATATAGGTTTTGTCAAAGGATGCTTTTCCTCAAGAGGAGCTGAGGCAGGCTGTATTATAGAGGCCGACAAGAAAGGTGTTACACGTGTAACAAAAGTGGTTGAGCGACGAGATAATTCCTTTCATTTATGGGGTAATGTGGGAAATCTTTTTAAACTTCCTTTCCAACGAGAAATTAGGTGTAGCAGAAACTTTGATTGACAAAGCAGACGTTGAAATTAGCCATCTTTACAACAATAAGGACTAGGAGAATACATGTATATTCCCGTTGAATTGTTGGAGACCCTGAAAAGGGAGGAATGTGTCTTATTTGTAGGTTCAGGACTCTCAAGAGGACTTCCTGATTGGAAAGGGTTAATAAAGCCACTAGCAGATGAGTTGGGTATTGCTACTGAAGGAGATCTTCGTATTATTGCCGAATACTATAAGAATGAATTTGGTAGGTCGAAGCTTGAAAAAAGCATTATTTCACAACTACAGAAAGATGTGCCACTAACCAACACCCATGAATTATTGGCAGATTTGCCTTTTAGAGCTGTTGTAACTACGAATTATGATCATTTACTAGAAAAGGCATTCTCAAGAAGAAATTTCATAAAGATTGTTGATGGAAGAGAAGCTCCTCTGGCAAGAGCAGATCAGCTTCCTCTGATTAAAATGCATGGAGATCTTGATGATCCTTCTTCAATGGTAATCACCAAGACAGATTATGATAAATATGCGGAAAGGCACAGAGCCTTGATTACGTATCTTCTAGGGTTTTTAATTTCTAATAATTTTTTATTTGTGGGATTTAGTCTGAGAGATCCAAATTTTGATAATATATATGTACAGATGAAATCTTTATTTGAGAAATCACAAAGAAAGAATTATGCCATATTTAAGAATCCATTAAAATATGAAGTGAAAAGGCTAAAAAGTATGAGAATTGAGGTAATTTCAATTAGAGAATACGGTGAGATACCAGAAACCTTTGAGGAACTAGCTAAGATTTGCAGTGAGAAGATCAAGATGAGAACTGAATTATCTCCTCTGCAGCTTGAAAGCATTCGTAGTACATTCTGTAAAGTAGTAGAGAGACAGAATAGGTGGTTGGATCCTCGAGGTATTTTTCAATTTGATAGAATGCTTACCAAAAGAGAAGTTGAACTCGAAGAGGTATATGTTGTTCCACGTTTAGTCAAGCAGGAGATAGTAAGAAAAGCAAAAGAAGAAGAAAAGCTAGAAAAAGACGAAAATATAAAGGAAATAGTAGAAGAAGTAATAAGAAGAATAAAAAAGGAAAAGAAAGGAATATTGGAGAAAGACGAAAATATAAAGGAAATAGTAGAAGAAGTAATAAGAAGAATAAAAAAGGAAAAGAAAGGAATATTGGAGAAAGACGAAATTGAAGAATATTTCTTTGAGAAACAAGTTGAAATAACTATAAAGGAAGCGATTTCCAATCCCAAGAACAAACATATCGTAATTCTGGGTGATCCAGCCATTGGAAAAACCTGTCTTCTACGATATATCGCATTAAAGGTCAGCACTGCTACTGATGAAATCTTAGGAGTTGGAAAATCATTGTTTCCTGTTCTAATTCCTTTGAGGGAGTATCCAAAATATGGTAAAAATGAAATGCTCAAAGAATTCGTGTTTCACTACATCAGGAGTCAGATATGTTCTTTATCAGAGGATGTCTTAGAGTATATCCTGGAGAGGAATTCATTTTTCTTCTTGTTAGACGGACTTGACGAAGTGGTCTTAGAATCACAAAGAATCGAAGTTTCAAGACAGGTGGAGCGTTTCATGGCTCAATATCCCGATACCCGGATAATCTTAACATCTCGGCCTGCTGGGTACAGAGCTGCTGCCTTGGTTGGAACTGTTCCTCATTTTACATTATCTGAATTTAATGATAACGAAATAAAAGATTTTCTCATGAAGTGGTTTACTTTTCTGGAAAAGATTGAAGAAGAAAGGTTTAACAAAGCTAGGGTAGAGAAAAAAACAAATGAATTAGCTAATGTCATCCTGGGTAGAGGAAGGATCTTACGCCTAGCACGGAATCCACTTCTGCTGACTATTTTAGTATTGGTGCATAGGGTGGGAAGAAAACTTCCTGAAAGGCGAGCAGAATTTTACGAGTATGCAGTGAGAACGATTGCTGGTAGCTGGGAAAGCTGGAAGAGCTTACAGACTGATAGAAAAATCCCTAATCAGGAAACAATTTTAACAATTCTGGAGAAAGTTGGATTCAAGTTGCACAATGAGAAACAGGAAAACGTTGTTGGAATTGAAGAGTTAAGGACTTGGCTAAATGAAGCGATAGAAGAAGAAATGGGTTTTTCGTCCAGAAAGGAAGTTATTGACTTCATCTGGATGCTGAATGAAAGAGCAGGGTTGCTGGTTGAAAGGGGGTTGGGGCTATATGGATTTGTTCATCTGACGTTTCAGGAGTATTTTGCTGCACGGCATATTGCGTGTGGGAGAGGAACAGATTTGGCTCAAAACTTGATAAAGAAACACTTGTATTCTAGTCGTTGGAGGGAAGTTTTCTTGCTTGCTGTGGCCATAGCTCCTCCAGAAAAGGCAAATATAATTTTTGAATGTGTATTAAAAACTGAAAACGCTTTTGAAAAATATATTCATTCAAATTTAATCTTTGCAGGACTTATGCTGGCAGATATACCGAGAATAGATAACTTGAGAAGAAAAATTGTAATCAATGATCTGATATTTCTTGCTACTTCGAGAGATGTTGATCTGCTCCGTATTGAAGCACTTGAAGTTTTAACTGAGATTTGCAGAGCGTTTTCGCTCGGAGATTTCACATGGGCATTGAAGCTGCTTAGTGATAAATGTTCAGATATTCGTCGGCAAGCTCTTGAATACTTCACAGTCGGTGGAGCAAAGGATTCTAGAATTCAAGATGCAATATTCGGTTTGCTCCATGACAAGGATCCAGGTGTTTGTCACCAAGCTATGGTATACTTCACTACGATTGGAGCAAAGGATCCTAGAATCCTGAATAGAATATCTGGTTTGCTTCATAATGAAGATCCGTATATTCGTCACCAAGCTATGGTATACTTCACTACGATTGGAGCAAAGGATACTAGAATTCAAGATAAGTTCTTTAAGATGCTCGATAGTAGACGTTCAAGTACCCGCCACCAAGCTATGGAATACTTCACTACGATTGGAGTAAAAGACTCTAGAATTCAAGATAAGTTCTTTAAGATGCTCGATGATGAACATTTAGATATTTGCAGAGAATCTTTGAAATACTTTATCACAATTGGACAAAAGGATCTCAAAATCCAGAATAAGGTCTTTGGCTTGCTTAGCAATAGAAACCCAGATATTCGTCAACAAGCTCTTGAATATTTCACTGTTATCGAAGCGAGAGACTGTAATATTCAAGAAAAAACCTTCCACTTGCTTAGTGATATACATCCGGATGTTCGTCAACAAGCTCTTCAATACTTCACAATCATTGAGGCAAGAGATCCTGAAATTCAAGACAATGCCTTCCATTTGCTTAGTGATAAATATCCAGATATTCGCCAGCAAGTTTTCGAATATTTCGTTACTGTTGGATCAAAAGATCCAAAAATTCAAGATGCAATATTCGGCTTGCTCCATGATGAAGATTCAGATATTCGCCAGCAAGTTTTCGAATACCTCACTACTGTTGGAGCAAAGGATACTAGAATTCAAGATAAGTTCTTTAAGATGCTCGATAGTAGACGTTCAAGCGATCGAGACAAAGCTCTTCAATACTTCACAATCATTGAAGCAAGAGATTCTGAAATTCAAGATAAAGCTCTTCAATTGATTAGTGACAGTAAGGGGTACATTCGCCAGAAAGCTCTTGAATACCTCACTACTGTTGGATCAAGGGATCCAAGAATCCAAGATAAGTTTTTTAAGATGCTCGATGATGAAGATCCAGATATTCGTCAACAAGCTCTTAAATATTTCACTGTTATCGAAGCAAGAGACCCTAAAATCCAAGATGAAATTTTCAAATTACTTTGGGATGGAAATTCAAGTAATTGCTGCCAAGCTCTTCAATACTTTGCAATTATTGAAGCAAGAGATTCTGAAATTCAAGATAAAGCTCTTCAATTGATTAATGACAAAGGAGGGTACATTCGCCAGAAAGCTCTTGAATACCTCACTACTGTTGGAGCAAAGGATTCTAGAATTCAAGATAAGTTCTTTAACATGCTCGATGATAAAAGTCGAGATATTCGTCAACAAGCTCTTGAATATTTCACTGTTATCGAAGCGAGAGACCTTAGAATCCAGAAAAAGGCTGTAGATCTGCTTAATGATCGGAATTCAAATATTCAGCGGCAAGCTCTTGAATATTTCACTGTTATCGAAGCGAGAGACCTTAGAATCCAGAAAAAGATTGTAGATCTGCTTAATAATTGGGATTCAAACGTCCGCCAGAAAGCTCTTGAATACCTCATCACTTTTAAAGCAAGAGATCCTGAAATTCAGAAAAAAGCAATCAGTCTGATTGGATACAACTCGCATTCGCTTCCTCAGAATGAAAAAATCCAAGATATCGTCATAGAATATCTTCTGAGATGTGCGAGAGAGGAATCTTTAAGCAAAGCATCTGTTCTATTCACATCAGGCGACAAACCTACAAGAAGAGGGGCATATAAACTCATGAAAGCCCTCCTTCACTCAGAAGAAAGGAACCGCGCCATCTTCTAATTTTTCCCCTCTATGGGCTCGAACACGACCCGCTTCCACACACAAGTTTTCCACTAAAGAGAGGTCTTCCTCGTCCCTCATTACGCGATGAACATCCGACAGTATGTCAATAAAGCCATCCTCGAGGTATTTGACTAGTTGATGTTCTGGAGGTTCAGACCCAAATATCTCCAAGAAGCGAGCCGCGTGATCGCTCATATCAGCGGCAACGTCATCAGGGTTCTCTTCAATAAGTTCTTGGATTGCTTCAAGAGTTTCGTTCAGCCATGCAATTCGCTGTTTGACTGAAGTAATCCAAGGCGTAACCCGGAGAAAGCCAGCAAGAGCACGAGCAGAGAGAGAGCAAAAATAATACACCAGCTTTGATATCACATTGAACAAAACTCAGTTGTTACACGTGTAACAGAAAAGTAAAAAGAATTTGAATACGATGCCCCTATCTACTGGGTGCTCTACATTCACTACGGGCCACCTGTATAGTATCCATAAGGATAAAAGGGTTGCAGAGAATAATACCCTACAGGTCTTCCAACTATAAGACAAATGTGGAAAAAAGGTTGTGAAGATTGTTAAAGGTGGATACATGACCTGGGAGGAAATAATTATATCTGCTTTAAAAAATGATGAAGATTTGGATTCAATCCTGGAAAAGGCTACAGAAGTAGCTCCAGAAGAAATAGCTTTACTACTAAGAGATTTCAAGGAAAAGATTCCTGACATAGCAGCAAAATTGGATACATACCCAAAGACTGTTTCCCTCTTATACTTACATTTCCTTGCTATTGCAGGAGAGTTTCTTGATGAATTTTCACTTGACCAACAGCGAAATATCCTAAAAATCTCTACAGAGACCTCCCTCAAAGCTTCTTCCATATCAAAAGATCTTGGTGAAAAAGCATTAGAGGCTAAATATCTAGGGATAGCTGCAGCTTCTCTATATAAGCTTCGTAGGTTCTCTAAGGCAGAAAAGATCTATGCCAAAGCTTTGAAGATATACAGAGCTCTTGCAAAAGAAAATCCTAAAACCTACATTCCTGATGTTGCTAGAACCCTGAACAATTTTGGAATTCTTTACTGGAATATACAGAAATTCTATCAGGCAGAAAAGGCTTTCAAAGAAGCTCTGAAAGAATACAAAAGTCTTGCAGAAAAGAACCCAAAAATCTATACACCTGATCTAGCTATGACTTTGAATAACCTTGGAAATATCTATGATTATACACAAAAGTTCTATCAGGCAGAAAAGGTCTACACAGAAGCTTTAGAAACATATAGAAATCTTGCTAAAGAAAATCCTAAAACCTATACATCTCATGTAGCCACGGCGTTGAATAACCTTGGAAACCTTTACAAGAATACACAAAAGTTCTATCAGGCAGAAAAGGTCTACACAGAAGCTTTAGAAACATATAGAAATCTTGCTAAAGAAAATCCCGAAGCCTATATGCTGTATACTGCTATAATTTTGAGGAATCTTGGAAATATCTATGATTATACACAAAGGCTCTCTGATGCAGAAAAGGCATACACTGAAGCTTTAGAAACATATAGGATTTTAGAAAAAGAGCATCCTGAAGTTCACACTCCTGATATAGCAATGACGTTGAACGATATTGGAAATTTCTACAGTGATACAGGAAAATTCTCTGATGCAGAAAAGGCATACACTGAAGCTTTAAATATATACACAAACCTCGCAAAAGAGCATCCTGAAGTTCACGCCCCTGATATGGCAATGACGTTGAACAATATTGGAAATTTCTACAGTGACACAGGAAAATTCTCTGATGCAGAAAAGGCATACACTGAAGCTTTAGAAATGAGAAAAGCTCTTGCTAAGGATAATCCAGAAGCCTACACATCTGATGTTGCCATGACCCTGAACAATCTTGGGGCTCTCTACTGGGATAAGAGAGAATTCCATGAGTCAGAAAAGGTCTTCAAAAAAGCTTTAGAAACATATAGAAATCTTGCAAAAGAAAATCCCGAAGCCTATATGCCATATATTGCTGCAATCTTGAATAATATTGGAAACATCTACTGGAAAACAGGAAAATTTCATGATGCAGAGACTGCGTATAAAGAAGCTTTAGAAATTAGAAGAGAACTAGCAAAAGAAAATCCTGAAGTATATCTGCCAGATATTGCTGGGACTTTGAACAATCTCGGGGCTCTTTATGGTAGCACACAAAAGTTCCATGAGGCAGAAAAAGTCTTTTACAAGGCTTTAGAAACATACAGAGAACTAGCAGAAAGAAATCCTGAATCTTATAGGTGGAGTGTTGCTGAGGCTTTGAATAACCTTGGAACTCTCTATAACGATACAGGAAAATTCTCTGAAGCAGAAGGAGTCCACAAAGAAGCTTTAGAAATTAGAAGAGAACTAGCAAAAGAAAATCCTGAAGTATATAGATCGAATATTGCTGGGACTTTGAACAATCTCGGAAACGTCTACAGGAATGCCTTGAAGTTTCATGATGCAGAGACTGCGTACAAGGAAGCTTTAGAAATTAGAAGAGAACTAGCAAAAGAAAATCCTGAAGTATATCTGCCAGATATTGCTGGGACTTTGAACAATTTCGGGGCTCTTTATCGTGATAGAGGAGATTTCCATGAAGCAGAAAAAGCGTACAAGGAAGCTTTAGAAATTAGAAGAGAACTAGCAAAAGAAAATCCTGAAGCCTATACATTCCATGTAGCCATGACGTTGAATAACCTTGGAAATCTTTACAAGAATATACAGAAGTCTTCTGAAGCAGAAAAAATGCTTAATGAATCCTTAGAAAACTATGAAAAATTAGAAGCATGGTTTTATTTAGCAAAAGCCCTCCACAACCTTTACAAGGTTAAATCTGATAAAAAGATTTTGGAAAAATCCAGAAGAATTCTTGAAATGGCAATTCTTTTCTCGAAAGAAGAAAAGTACAAATATGCTCAGAAGTGGGAGAATGAAGGAATATACTTGAGTTTGCTAGAGCAAAATACAGCCTCTTTCAGTATTCTTGAAGCTTTAAGAGATCCTGAACTTATTTCGCTCCCTTGGAGTCAAATTCTATCACGTAGAGAACTTGAAAAAGCACAAAAAAATGTGGAATTTCAGAAAATTGTCGTAGAAAAGGTATTAAAAAGGACAGTGCCTTCCATTCAGATTCCTGCAAACTTTCCAGAAGATATGCTCTTTGTATATATCCAAGAAATCAAGGATAACGTTTTTTTCTTTGTAGTAGATAGGAAAAATATAAAAAAATTTGAAGGTAAAAGAGAATTCTTCACGACTGGTATTAAATTACTTTTTCTTCTTAGATTCCAGCTTAGGGCTGCAGGAAAACCTCGGTTAGTGACGTATGTGGAAAAATTTGAAGAATTGGCCGAGGAATGGTATAAAATACTGCCCCAAGAACTCAGGGAGTTAACCCAGGGAAAAGATCAAATAGTTTTTTCTCCAGATTACTACTGTTCTTTTTTCCCTTTAGAAGCGTTACAAATGAATGGACAGCCTTTATGTATGAAGAAAACAGTGATGCGGGCCACAAGTCTACGGCAGTTTGTAAAGCTTTCAGGGAAGAATCCTTGTTTTGATTCCAGTTTAATTGTGGGAAATCCATGGCCTGAATGCAATGAGAAAGAACTGATCTATTCTCTGCCTTCAAGACCGGATTATTTCAGAATTCCTTTTCTTCAGGGAGCAGAAGAAGAAGCAAAAGCTCTCACAGAAAAACTTCCCAATTCTACGTTCCTTTTAGGACAGAATGCTACAGGTGAGAAATTACTTTCAGAAGTATCACAGCATCCCTTGATTCACTTTTCAGGACATGGGGATTTAGGGCGCATTTTGTTTTTGTCTGGCCCTTTGAAAGGATTTCCACCGCCTTTTGAACCTGAGGAGTTTTCTGATTTACGGAAGGCACAAAGACATGATAAGACCAGAAAGATTAACATGATGGAGGAGTGGCATCCTGTGACAGATTTAGACTTGTTTGATGTTAAATTGATGGATGGTGCTGTCATCTTTTTAAATGCGTGCGAAACGGGACAGCATAAGTACGCTGGCGGTGGTTACTACCAAGGATTACCAGCAGTTTTTCTGAAAAATGGAGCCCATTCTGTTGTGTCCTCGTTGGTCCCCATTTTCGATAATCACTCAAGAGAATTTGCAACCTACTTTTATGAAACGCTCCTACAAACTCACTCAGTGGCAACTGCTTTAAAGAAAGCACGCGAACAGATAAGAGATACCTACAAAGCTCAAATCTACTGGGTGCCTTACATCCACTACGGACCACCCTTATAGCGAAAAGATGAACACATGAACTGGGAAGAAATGATTATATCCACTCTAAAAAATGGAAAAGATCTGAATAAATCTCTAAAAAAAACAGCAAAGATTGCCAGGGTTTTGCAAACTTCGAGAGAGCTACCTTCCAGGATGCAAACTTCGAGAGAGCTACCCATGATTTTTTCAAAGTTTTGTGACTGGACAAACTAATGGGGAAAACCTTTTATGTACAGAACTGATAAAAGAAGAGAACTCAATACTAGGTTCAACAAAGAATGCTGAGGTGAAAAAATGAGAAAGAAGTCTTTCTCGTCCCTTAGAGTTGGAAAAATTCATCAGTAATTGGTTTGGAAGTTCAACCGAAAGGTTAATATTGCTGAAATCCAAGAGCTTTATGAGAGCCGTCAATTTCACACCCTCTCTTCTATCGTAAAAGAAATGCAAAACCTATATAATACAAAAAAGTAGGAAGAAAAACATCGTTATGTGTACCTATGGGAATACTAGTAATTTCACATTATACAAAGAAAGTGAGCACATGAAACTGGAACCAGGAGAACTCATCAATGATAGGTATAGGGTAGGACATAAAATCTCTACAGGAATGATAGACATAGTATATACCTGTGTAGATGTCCAAAGTGGGAACAAGTATGCTATAAAGCACATTGTGTATAATGGCATAGATGATTCCATAAAGGAGGAACAGCTGAAAGTAGAAGCAAAAATCTTAAGAACGTTATTTCATCCAAATATTATTAAATATATTGCATCATTTGAGGAGAACAATGTATTTTATCTGGTAATTGAATACATAAACGGAAAAGACATGAAAACTTTATTCAGAGAGAGACCTGCAACAGAGAATCGAACTAGAAATTATTGTGAGCAACTTTTAACTGCACTGGAGTATTTGCACAATCAGAATATTATTCATCGTGGAATAGGCCCTGTTAATATTATGATATCTGGACGTAATATCAAATTGATGGGTTTTCATTGTTCAAAAATGAGATTTGCCAGCTTGAGAAAAAAGAAAGGGACTATTCTGTACACACCAGGGTATGTGGCTCCTGAACAGAGAAAAGGAGAATCCTACTTTCAAAGTGACATATTTTCAGTGGGAGTTACCATGTATTTCTTGCTGACGGGAAGAGATCCCTGTAAATTTCCCCCTTTTTCACCCCGTAATGAAAATCCAACAATCAGCAAAGATCTGGACAGAATAGTTCAAAAAGCTACAAGAATGGATCCAAATAATAGGTTTCAAACAGCAACAGAAATGAAAGAGGCGATACGTGAGAGTTATAAATCCCCACTTCTTTCTATAGGAGACAACATTAAGAAATTAGGAAACAGCAGTGAATTTGAACACGACATTGCTATTTCATTTGCGGGTGAAAATAGAAAAATTGCAAAAAATTTGGCCAGAAAATTGCAAATCAAAGGCATTAAAGTTTTTTACGACGAGTTCTATAAACATGATTTTTGGGGAAAGAAATTGACAGAGTATTTCAAGAACATATATGGACCAAAAACGAAATTTGTTGTAGTTTTAATATCAAAACATTACCCAATTAAAGACTGGACAGACTTTGAATTTTCCATAATGAGAACAGAAGCAGAAAAACGGAAAACTGAGTTTATTCTGCCAATTAAACTCGATGATACAAAAATGTTAGGGATTCATGAAGATATAGGGTATCTTGACTATAGAAAAGAGGGAATTGATGACATTGTAGATTGCTTATTGAAGAAATTATCTTTTTCATCAGTTGATCAAGAGCTGGATAAAGATGATAATTCGTAACTATTTAATACATACTCTCTGATATGTGGTAATTTGTACAAAAAGAGGAGGTACCATGAGGATAGGATATAAAACAGATGTTGGCAAAACAAGAGAACTGGATGAGGACAGCATCGGAATCTTTCACATCGATTTTATTAATAAATCCATAAAAGGAGAAAAATTTCTTCTAGTGGTAGCTGATGGTTTGGGTGGACACAACGCAGGTGAGATTGCCAGCGGGTTAGCTGTAAACAAGGTCGCAGAGGAGATTATAGGGAGCATTATGAGAAAAGACCACATGAATTTGACTAGTGGAGAAATCAAAGATATTATTCAAAAAGCTGTGAAAAGGGCAAGTAGAGACATTTTCAAGCTTGCAGAGAAAAATCCTCAATATAAGGGTATGGGAACTACCTTAACGATAGCATTAGTGATAGATTCTACTGTACATATTGGGCATGTTGGTGACAGTCGGGCGTACATTGTCAACAAAAATGAGATCTTACAGATCACAAAAGATCATTCCTTAACACAGGAGCTGGTAGACAAAGGAGAGATAACAAAAGAAGAAGCACGAATCCATCTTCTAAAGGACATTATTACCAAAGCTGTAGGAGTATACAAGGAGCCCGAAGTAGATATATATAGAGCCCATATATACAGAGATGATTTTCTTTTGCTATGTAGTGATGGGTTAACTGACATGCTCTCTGAAGAGGAGATTCATGCCACATTTATGCAGAATGATGATCCCAAAACAATTTGTGATGTACTGGTGCAAAAAGCTAATGACAAAGGTGGCCAAGATAATATTTCGATGATTGTAGCACAGTTTGATGAACTGGCAGCAAGAGAATGGTATGGTAACATCATGAGTAGGATGCTTTATTTCACCATTTTCAATTAGAAATACATTTTTTGCCTCGAAACCGAATTTTTTTGTAATGGAATCTAACGAAAAAGATCCTATAATATCATTCACCACAATGCCGTATTTCGTATCTTCAATCAACTCATAAGTTTTGAACTCAGGGTTCAATGCTAAATTTGAAATATATATGAGTGGAGGTGTACGAAAAGAAGAACGTATAGCATTTCCAGTACTTTTAACATCATACTTGAATGCTGTGGTTGTATCAAATAAAAATGATTGCAGCACACCCTTTTCAATGACAACAGTCTTTCTGCAGGGAGAACCTTCACCATCAAACGGTCTGCTTCCAATTCCTCCACTCACTATTCCATCATCAACAAAAGTAATATTTGAAGAGACCTTTTCACCAATTCTATTTGAAAAAATTGAAGTATCATCTTCAACATTATCTGCCAGTAAGGAAGGCACCAGTGAATTCTCAAGCAACTTACTTACAGCGGGAGGCCTTAAAATGATTGACATTTCCCCTCCCTCAATTTTCAGAGGATTTCTTGAGGCGGTGGCGAGCTCAGCCGCCTTTTTCCCTAGATCTCCTTTTATGCCATATAATCATTTGAATTATACTGTATTGATAAAAAGGTTATAATATGTGGATCTTCTCTTTAGTAAGGTTATCAATCCCCTTTGCATAGGGGTAACTGTGTTGTACACCAAAGATAATCGAATTTTCAATAAGTCCGAGTTTTATCCCAGCATGAATCCAATCATCGTTTAGTTCACTCAGTTCATCTCTGCAAAGTAAGGTGAGTTTTTCAATAGTATATTCCGACTCCCTAATCAAGTGAATTTCTTCCATACATGGTTGATCAAGTGGAGCTGTGTCATGATGTGCATCGAAAACAACCATTGTACAAGGCTTTGGGATGAGACTTTCTTGTTAAGCCCAAAAGATTAAAGGCAAAGCATATCTGTGGTTTGTGTGTATAAAACACTTGATTTCATCAAATGAGATGTCCTTAAGATCGTCAATACTTCTGAGGTTTCTGAACAGCTCTGTATAAAGATCTTCCATGCTATATCATTTTCCTACAACCATATATGATTTTGCTGTTTCCTTTCTACATACAGATTTTGTAGTCTACTTCTTAAAAGGGTTAGGTTTGTCCTGAGTAGTGCAAACTGGAAGAATTTGAGAAAAGCTTAAATATAGATATTGAGTATTCATGATGTGGTGAAAAAATGACAAACATCTTGGGCATTAAAGGAGATATAATCACGATCCATCCCAAACCTCCTGTATCCCTATCCCAGATAGTGAGATAACTGATTTCATAAGCTACAAGACTGTCACGAGAAGCTAGGAGATAATCTAACTCAACTGATAGATTCCTGCAATTGGTTTCTTGATTTTAAACGTATCAGAGACTTGATTATCCATGGAACCAATTTAAAGAAAATCTTTTCTCTCTCATAGCCTTTTTTCTGCACTCAATTTCTCTGTAGTAGAAATCACCTGCTTTTGAGTAGTCTCCGTGACGCTGCATACTCTGTTTCAAATTCCTGTAAATAGTTTCCAATTCTTTCAAGTTAAGCTTTTCATCATTCATGTGAATTTCTTCATAGATTTTTTCAGGCCATGTACAGTCGATGAAGGCCACATTTTCCAGATCAGCTCGATGAAATCTGGCTTCAGTTAGATCAGCAGTAATGTGCCCTTTGAAAAGAAATTGAGCATATCGGAGATCCAGTTTATTGATTTGACTGGGAGTAAATTTCAGATTTCTCTCAATAACAGCTCCACTGAGGTCTGCATCTTTCTGGAAGGTAGCTCCATAGAAGTATGCATCCTGGAAGGTAGCTCTCCAGAATTTTGCATTTTTCAGGAAGGTAGCTAATCCAAAAATGCCTTGTAAGGACACGTCACAGCATACGACGCTGCACAGGGATGTTTTGGAGATACTTCTTCCAGTTTTTCTACTACTATTTCCATTTTGTTCACCTCTTCATCTCTTTCTTCTACCTATTACTTATAAATCTTTCTGCGCTTTCGAAACAAGTTTTCTTGTGTACATCTAGATGATGCGATTCCCGAATTATCGAATTGTTGATGTTTGGCTCAATTTGAACTATAAATGGAAAGAAATCTAATAATTCTAAAAGAAACCGTGAAAAGTCTGCATCCCCGCTAGACTAGCACCAAGAACACAGAAGGGTATCTCTTATCGTTCCAATGTCGTTATCAAATTTAGAGTTATCGATCCATTGAACTCAAACTCTTTTTCTATTTTCTTGATTTCCTGATTTAGATTATCAATCTTTAACTTTAGCAAATAGGACATTTTGTAGAGTTCGTCAACATCGGCTTCTTTCACTTTGGGGACTGGCTCAAGCAATTCTTTCAAATTTTTCTTTAGAAATTTTTTTCTTCTGTTATGTTTTTCAATCCTACGTGAAATCAATGCTTTCCCATAGTGGCTGAAAATCCTTTCTTTAATCCAGAAAAATGAGAGGATCAAAGGAACTAGGAACACAACAAGAAAGATCGTCTCTATGCTAATTGGGAGATCTAGATCTGGTAGGCCATGATTTTGCAACGCATCCTTAAAGAGTACAAAGATATTATATAAAAAGCTCAGGAAAATAGGTGTGGAAGAACGAAAATCTTGCTGCAATTTACAATGATTATGCGAAATTCTCTTTTGGCATTGGCAGATCTGACGCAGAGGAATTCTTTGAGAAAAGCTTAGAAATGAACCCACAGTATGTTGCAGGACACTTCAGTAATTCGGTAAAGAATAGTGAAAGTAACCAAATTGTTCCACGTGATGGTAAGAGAACCTTTTCCTTGAAACTTAGCCCAGACCCCAAACCATATATTGGGGGTTTGAGAGGAGGATATTATGAGAAAGAAGGATATCGTGAAGAAGGATGATATCATGAGAAAGGATGATATCATGAAAAGTGTATTTTTTGTGTATTTTACACTAAACATTTGCGAAAAATTTATTAGGAGGGAGATAAGCTATAAAAAAGCGGGAAGAATCACTCGAAACAAATATATACGTTTCAGTGAGATCAGGAGAATTAGTAGGAAAGGAGTCAATCATGGCGGAATTTACCAGCACTGAAAAACAACTTCTAGAATGTATCAGCGAAGGTTTTTTGCATGTCAGCTTAGCAGCGATTCGGCAGACAGTCAAGAAAATTTGGTGTGCTGAAGCGCCGCGCATTGTAAAAGACTATACTGATCATGGGATTGCACACAGCGAGCGGCTGGTGGGCTTTGTTGCCAGGTTGCTCGAAGCAAATGAGGGTCGTGACCTTTCATCGCAGGAAACCTACTTGCTCTTAGCTAGTATTTACCTTCATGATATCGGGATGCAGTGTGATGTAGTCAGTTTTCCTGAAATCAAGGAACGGGCCGAATCGTTAGGCGCTAAGTTTGAAGTTGAGTTCACTGCACAAACGGCTAGTGGATATAATATAGAAGAGCAAAAAGCGATCCGCGAAAACCACCAATATTTGACTGCTGCATGGGTTGACCACGCAAGTCGAACTGGGAAAACGGTTCTCGGCCCAGCAGCAAAAACAATTCCGGAAGAACTTGTGGATGACTTGATGGACATCTGCAAATATCATGCCAAAGCCCCGGTCACTGATTGTCCTCTCACGTTCACGTTTAACCCCAACGAGCGCAAGCAATTAATTGCGGCAATTCTGCGCTTTGCCGACGAACTGGATTTGGATGGGCGTCGTGCGTCCATTGAGACAGTCAAAAACTTCAGGCTCAACCCACACAACAGTGTGTACTGGTGGCTACATAATCGCATTAAGGTCATATTTATATCTCGTAACGTAATCCTCTTGACCATCCGTTTGCATCCAGACGACGTGAAACGGCACGGGCCATTCGCTCACGATATGTTTATCAACGGATTTCAGAACAAGAATCGGGCTGTATTAAGCGTACTAGCAAAGAATGGCATCCCGATTGTGATAAGCGATGATTCCAAGGTGGTAGAACACGATCGCGCTGAGCCCTTACCGCCAGATATTGTTCAAGCTTTTCAGTTGATGCAGCAAAAACATGATCCATTAACTGAATTGACCGATGAGGTGAGCACGTGGCTGCAAGCCATTGGTTACGAGGTGAAAAATTCTCAGCACTGCAATAAACGTACAATGGATATACTGGCGACGTTAGACATCGGTACCGTCAAGCAAAGAATACTGGTACGTTGCATTGGAGGAGAAATTACAGCCGCGGATGTTGAGGCGCTAGATGAAGTTCTTAATCGCAGAATTCCACACGGATGGCTGATTAGTGACAAACGTGTATCGCATCGGGCACGGGAACTAGTTGCTCAGGATGATGCTATTCTGGTTTTTAATTTATCAGAGTTCTTGCGGCAAATGGTGTGGGGCCCATATTTTGATACGATTATGTCATCGGTTGAAAAAGACCAGATAAACAAGCTGTATGTAGATTTGGCTTGCTACAAGCAAGAGATGAGCGAAGAAGGAGATGAGGTTGGACGGGAGACATATGAAAGCTTAGACCAGTATGTAGACGACTGGTTGACTGAACGGGGTAAAATGCATATATCATTACTGGGCGAATTTGGCGCCGGAAAGACTTGGTTCTGTCGTCATTATGCGTATCGTCAGTTGAAACGCTACCTCAAAGACGCACCTAATAGGCGATTACCTCTGCTTATTACCCTGCGTGCTTTCACCAAAGCGATGAGTGCAGAGCAATTAATCAACAACGCCCTCCTAGAGCAATACAGACTATCTTTTGTAGGTAGTGCATTCCAGATCTTCCAAGAATTGAATCGGCGCGGAAAGTTGCTCTTGATTTTAGATGGCTTTGATGAAATGGCGCGACAGGTGGATTACCAAACAGTAGTAGACAACTTTTGGGAACTAGCCAGATTGATAGACGATAGTAGTAAAGTAATCCTAACCAGTCGCACTGAATACTTTCGCTGGGCCAAAGAATCAGAGAAGATACTTGAAGGCAAAGAGTTCGGCAGACGCATCATTTTACTGTCGCCACCGAAGTTTGAGGTGCTACACTTGAAACCGTTTAGCGATGACCAGATTCGTGAGGTCATCGTACGTCGGCTAGGAATGAAGAATGGAGAGGTTATCGCAGACTACATTTTGAGGACAAGATGAACGAAAAGAATGACGAAAAGATGAACATGCCCACATTGGGTTGGGTGAAATTGGAGAAGAAGGATTCAAAGTCTTTGTAACCCATCCAAAAATACGGGATCTCCCTTTGATTTTGGAAACACCTGCAGACAAAACGAGAGGACACAAAGAGAATATAGAAGTAGCAAAATCCTTCATGACACCATGATGGAACCCTGTACTGTTTCTGGAAACAAGTTTGTTGCTTTTGAGGATATATTGGATTCCCACATCAACCCCATTCATTATTCGTTGTTTCAGGGAGTATATTCTACAGAACCTCCAGTTGTAGGTTTGCACAAAAGAATGCAAACCCAATGTTTTTAAAGGTGAAGCTCAAAAATAGACAAGAGGTGGTAAAAATGAATAGGAAAATTAAATCACATTTTGATAGGTTAGATGGAGATAAGAACATGAAAAAGAAAATAGGGGCTTTGAAAAGGAAAACACTATCTTTCCTAGTAGCAATGGTGTTAATTGCAGCAAGCATGACTTCTATGACTAATGTGGCTGTTGCAGATTGGGAATCTGGTGATGGGCACAAAATGCATTACCCACAACTTCCCAAGGGCCCTGGAGGATATAGCGTAATGGCTACTGTTTCTAGTTCGCCGCCCTATGTAGCAGATGACTGGCAATGTTCGGAGAGTGGTCCCGTTACAGATATTCATTTTTGGGGTCATTGCTTGGGAAGTCCCTGCGGAATTCAATTCTTCGAGATACGGATCGCAGAAAAAACGAACTACGGTGTGGGACAAATATTGTGGGTAAGAGAATTCCCCATTTCTGATGTCATTGTTTCTGATCCAATAGATGCAACTCCTCTACATTGGATTAACCCATTAACTGGAGGTAGTATCATTAATGTCAGTGAAATGTATTGGCAGTACAACATTGAGAACATAGATGACCCATTCATTCAGGTAGAAGGAAAAGAATACTGGTTAATTATTGGTGCCCATTGGTCTGTTGCTAGTCCAATTTGGGGCTGGGAAGAGTGTGCTGAGGTTTATTCTTTTGGATCTCCTGCCAAATTCCGCCAGGATCTCAATCAATGGCAGGATATAGGTAGTGTGAGAGATTTGGCATTTGTAATTTCAGAAGGAAATGCTGGCGAGGAATGCGAATGCGGTACCACTGCGACACAAATTGAGGTGATGGCTGGAGAGAAGGACAACTTCGATCCCGACTCAGACACTGACCCAGCAAGCCCGAGCCCGACACTTGAAGCGCTTTTCGGGCCAGGAGTTGGCTTTGACAACCCAGACATCAATAAACATTTTATCCACACCTTCACATGGGAGGATTGCGGGAACATCACCGGGGCTTGTTTAGAAGTAAAACTCAAAGCCTTAGACACCCCCCTGACTCATAACGATATTTTCAAGTTGTTGTTCTCCGATGACGATTACTCCATCAGTTACAAAATCTGGGAAGAAACCACCCCTTCTGGCCAGACAGAGACAATCCTGCTTGATCTCAGTGGACTTCCCGCTGCAGGGACCCTGATCACTGAAACAACATCTGGTTCTGAGAACTTGTTGGAAATGTTGAATGACGAAGGCTATCTCGACTTGCACATTGAAGACGATACGAGTGTCGATTACGCCAAGCTTATCCTGTGCTGTGAACAGAATCCCAGCATCAGTGTAGAGAAGAAGGTAAGTAATGATGGAGGACAAACATGGCACGAAGAAGTGAACCAAGATGTCTGCCAGAATGTTCAGTTTCAGATCACCGTGACCAATGACGGTGATGTGACTCTCAATGACATAGTTATTACTGATTATCTCCCCAATTGTCTTGAATATGTCAGCGGACCAGCCGTGAACTGGATCTGTCCCCCACCCACATATGTACCTCCCTATTATAATCTGCCTGGGACTAATACCCCAACCTGGAAGTGTTCTGAGCTACCTCCGGGTAGTTCAGCACTAGTAACCTATACTGCACATGTAGTCGAGAGTGGAGGATGTGAAAATCAAGTCTCGGTTGAGGGAGAGTACGATGGCCAGATTGTTACTGATACCGATTGTGCCACTGTCATTGGTGTAACAACAATTTGTTTAGGTACCATTCTGATTGTATTTCTGCTATGTGGTGGACTCTTCCTTGTCCATAGAAAAAAAGCATGATGCCTAAGTACCTTCCTTGAACGATATTTTCTTTTCTTTTTTTGATCCTGTACTATTCTCTGCCAAGTGTACCAATTGTGTACCAATATTCTGTACCAATAATTACTCCTTGAGGAATAGCGTGCTGGTAGAGCCATTCTGTGTAGTATCTACCTCTTTTTTTAATCTATATAGCTCTCTTTGGGCTACAACATAAGGAAATTTATCGTGCTACTCAACTTGTTTACATTTTTGGTTTTTTATTATTTGTGCCTATGATTTACATTTTTGGATACCTTTCACGTGAAAAATCATCATTGAACAATCATGTTGTGTTTTTTATATCATTTCTACTGTCTTTCTTCATAGGTTTCGTTTTTGGGAACCTGTTTATTCCCTTAACGGGGATACGATTTCTTGGAAGCGAGTCTTCTCATGTTTTTACTGGCGTTTGGGATCTTGGTATAAAGAGCATCGTCTTTTCCTCTGTAAAGGAAATTTTCGTTCCTACTCTCTACTATTATACTTTTTCGGCTTTCATGTCACTCCTGGTTGGCACGATCTTATATCTACTATCTTTTCCACAATCTGGATTATCTGAAAGCCTTAAGGAATTTTTAAAAAAATATTCAGAGTTATCCAAACGCTAACCATGTAAGACACGATCTACAAGATTTCACAAAAATATCAATGACATGCATCTATTGAATTAAAAGGGCTTTGTATAAGGTGGCTTGTGCACGCTCCACACGTATGTTGCTTGTTCCCTCCTGTTTAATGATATCTCATGACCATGGACCTGGCAGCATTTTTTCCGCTCATCCTGCCATCTATAAGAGATTCGAAATGCTCAATGAAAATAAATACATTATAGATCACAAAAAGCCGCATTCTCTCGGGGCGTGCTTCATTACTGCATTCAGTATATACATATTTTTCCAGCTTATTACTTATATTTTTTCTGCAGTATTTCATGAAATCACGGGATACTATCCCCACCATATGCTTCAGCTTTTTTTTGCTACCACTATTACAACAGTTCTCCTTATTCTCTACTATGACTACCTTCCATGGAAGTACCTCAGTGCAATCATTCTTCTAATTACTTCCCAGCAACTCATGATATTTTTGATTATTGGCTTACCTTCATACTTTGTAACAAAATATATTCTTTTTCCAGTAATCGAATTTCTTCCATCCGGAGAGAGGACTATCATGTTACCTGTCTTGGAATTTGGCGGAAATTTGTCAGAAACATTCAAAAGGATTCTTGGAGATACAGTTCAGTTTTTCATTATTGTTTTTCTGATGATGATTTTTCTGAAATATGCGAAAAGACATATATCCAATAATATATCAGAAAAGGGTATTTGTCTTTCTAAGAGAACTAAAGACATACTAGGATATGAGAGAGGAAAAAGGCTTTTCGAGGATTCTGAAAGATCAAACGATAAAAGGAGGGGAGATATGGAAGAAAATCGTTTTTCAGAAAAGATATCATTCACAGAATATTCAAGAGAACTTTCAAGACATGATAGGAAAAAGTTGTTTTTTGAAAGCCTAGCAAAAGAACTAGATGAGATGAAAGAGGATATGGAAGACAGCTAGTGCAAGAGTTCTCGATATCTAGATACCTATATAAAATTCTTAGGATTCTTAGGGTTATCTTTAAGTTGTGCAACTATAATTAGAGATATTTAATTACAATGAAATTTCATAGGTTGGTAAGGAATTTAGGTAGCTTTATCATTGGCTCAGAGAGCTCCTAGTGGTTTCTAAAAGTATACTACATAGTAACCCTATCTCCAAGTGCATGTTCAATTCTTTTTCCGATATGAGCTAAGTGGAGCAGGTTGGGCAAAGGTGAAATTTGAATCAGGAATTGCCCAAATCGTGTATTCTGCAATTCTTTCTGTACACCCGTAGATATTTGCTGCTCCTCGCACATGCATGGTTCCACCAACGGTGACCAAGTTAGAGGCAGGATCATCATCGACTCGCAACGACTTATCAGGATCAGCGAATTTTACTGACCATGGTGTACTCACACGCTTGATATAGACCTCATTGATGGGATACAGTTTCTCCTATCAAAATGCAATAGAGTCTGAGGCACTCAACTCCTACTCGTCCCATGCCTTTGACAGGTGGTACTGAGACCAGATGGATTGAAGGACTCTGTCCGCACAAGAAAAAGGGAAAGGATAGAGAAAAAAAGAAAGAAAATTATAACTGATCAATGAGCAACTCAACTGCTGCAAGGGTAGCAGTTCTGTCCATACCTGCAATGATTAAAATATCACATGCACCATATGGTGCTACAATATATTCCCATTCACCCGGAGATGTTGCCCAATCTACTGCAGACAAGCCTTCGTCAATCGCTCGCTTGACTATGGTGTTTGCGACAGGCCCACCCACCAAGAGCAGATTGTAGTCACACATTACTTTCCAATTGGCAAAGTCGAACTCAATATCCAATTCTTATTTCGTAGTCGGAGAAGAGGCATACACCACAGATATACTGGGAACATCACACATATCCTACGGATTGGCACTGGGTGGAGAGATTTGCTCATTGTGGTATCAAAGCTGGCGTATTACTTCTCTGTCAGCCTCATCGTATCTTCCATGATCTTCAAAACTCTTTTTCCTCTTTCAGTTATCTAGAATAGTATCAACAATAGCTGTTAAGAGAGCTTGGATAGTGACTCTGTCTACACCGCGGTAGCGTGCTCTGTACATTCCGTGGGGATGTTTCATTTCCGAGTTTTTAGATTCTATTAATGGTCTCTTCTTCATGAGTGCTTTGTACTCTGGTGTTTTATTGAACTCTTCAGCTTCATCGAACTCTTTCTGGTAGTAACTGATGGAGACAGTCCTGAATTGACCTGTGGTGCACTGGCACTTTAATAGGCAAAATAAACTTGTCAAAAATGAAAAATGTTACATGTGTAACATTATTTCAATCTGTTTCACGTTCTCCGGAAAATTCTTTGAATAAATTCATTATTCTTCATAGATTTTACTAATAGATTTTACTGATTATCCAATATTTGAAGTAACCTTCTAATTATCATTTCAGTTGCGCTGCGTGCGCTCTGCTCCAAGATGTCCATTAAAACAATCGGTAATGCTTTGAGGAGTATGTATGTTCCAAGGAGAATACCGCATATAATACTAATGGTAATCATCGCATATCTAAGATATTGATCAACAAAAAGAATTGTATCAAAGAAACAGAAGTACGTAAATTCCCCAATCAAGATTCCGAATACTCCAAGAATTCCAATCAATGAAATCCTGCTAAGGCCATAAATTCCCACCAAAATAGTTAAGCAAAAAATCATTCCAGTCATTATTGCCAATATGCCAATTTCAGTTTTCTCAAATTCGAATACGAGGATTATTCCATTTATCATAAGAACAACTACTGATTCCAGTGAAAACATGAAGTAGAAATTAAGGGTAAGATCAGGAAGAAGTCTTTTGAATTCCTCTTTCTTCAAAATGTTTTCAAGATTTCTTTTTTCAACCACGATTCTAAAGCAAAAATTGGTCAAGAATAAAAAGGTTGGCAATACAACAAGTAGCTTGAATCCTAGACTTGTTACCATATAATGATTTTTCTTTTATATTTATAAAGTTAGCCCTATTTAAGATTGATGGTTCATAGAACTTCTCCGTTTTTTTTCTTTGAGTAAAATAGTTCACCGAAAGCTTCAGGAAATAAGATTTAGGTTAATATCCACTCTGAGGGTAGGAGGCTCTTCAGGGCCAATCTCGATTCATCTTCTAGGACATGCTCTTTAGGTCTCTTCATGGTTCATCTCCCAATGTTTTTTGAGAATTTTAGTATTAAAATCTTTTCGGTTCATCTGGGGTAATATCACTATATAGCATTTGGCATGTTACACGTGTAACAACTGAGAGCTTTGTTCAATGTGGTATCACAACTTTCTTAATCAACAACAGTATTCAGACATTTGAAGAGTAGTTCTAGACTTTCAAGATATTTGGAAGAACACAAGGCGAGGGGAGAAGCTAGGGGTTCTTTTTCATCTTATAGAATATCCAACCAATTCCTCCTATAGCTATAGGAATTCCGAAGATGATTACAACCCAGATTAATGCTCTGAGATAGGAATACACAAGATAGTCAAATGTCCAATCTGCAATAGGAACATTCCATTTTCCATCACGGAAAACCTTGATAATGAACGCAATGAATATCACTAGCGATATACCTTGCCCTCCACTTGTACTGCGCGAACCAGTGCCAAAGAGATTTTTACGCTTATATTCTTCTCTTTCTTCGTCAGGTAATCTTTTCCACCAGAGGAAAAAAATAATTGCTATGGCTATAATTACCGGAATTCCAATGTAAAGAACTTCCCAGAAAATCAAATGTAACACAAAAGTCACCAAATGTTTCATTGTCCAGAGACCTAACATCTCAGGTACCAGACCGGTTAATTGAGCATCTCCTACAAACCGTAAAAAGACAAGAATTGCACCGATCAATGCTAAAATAGCTCCTATTACAAAGAGAATAACCATTTTCCAATGTTTTCTCAAGAACTTTTTCCAGATTTCTTCATTATTTTCTGATCCAGTTTCTGCCATCATGCGCTGGTTTTTATTCTGAATATATAAATATATGTATTGTGCGCGTGTTAAATTTTGTTGTTAACTCGATTTGACTTTAATCTTATTTTGTGCTCTTTTCGTAGAACCTCTAGACCTTCATCTGGATCTATATCGATGCCGCATAATCTTATTATTTCATCTGCCTTCCATTCAATGATGAGATAGGAAATAAAGTCGGATATGTAGGTGTGATATTATCTATTGTGACATTTATAATTTCGATAGTTATGTTTTGCTTGGGTTTCTTCTACTAGGTTTGCATATGAAGAATGGAATAAAGGAATCCCCTACCTCCTCTCACGAATAAAGAGAACAGAACTGTTCAAATTCCGTTTCACTAAGATGATCCAATGAAGAAGACTTGATAGTTTTCATATTTTTTTATTAAGAATTTTCTCATTCGCCTTTAGTAAATATAGCTCCTTCAGTGAATCAAAATCTTTCTCAAGAATTGAAATACTTAACAAATATTCTTCGCAGTTAGAATTCATAAACGCAAATATATTCCAATCATCATAGCTTTGTTGATGGAGTCTGTATCAAAACCTGATAAATTTTGTTCTACCAATGTTACACGTGTAACATACTGTGTGTCAGATGTGAGTGAATTGTATGAGAGACTAGCCACTGACGAGTTTCTTCCCTTTTTCAGTGATCTCATACCACTCCTTTCTTGTTCTTTCTCTCTCTAGGTGATGCTCTATCAACCCGTATTTCAAGAGCTCACGTGTCCGATCGTTTAAAGTATGGGTGGCGCCGAATTGTCGCATCTGCATGTACTGTCCCTTGCCGTACTGACTTAGAAACTCAAGTATACTTATTGTGCCTTTTTTACCTAATATCTTCAGGATTTCATTTTCAACTTGCATTTTGTCACCTCTTTTTGTTATTATTAAATATGTGAGTGAACCGAGCCTATCTGGAAAATGTAGCTTTCATTGACTGTGAATGGCCTGAAAAAATCTATGAAGAAGAACACATGAAAGATGAAGATATTAAACTCACTTTCAAAGAATTAGAAACTATTTACAGGGACTCAAAACAGAACATGCAGCGTCATGGAGATTACTCAAGAGCAGGTAAATTCTATTACAGAGAAATGGAAATGAAAAGGAAAGGATCTGACTCAAGAAAAAAACGTATATGGTTAGAATTGTACAATCTTTTAGCAGGATATGGTGAAAAACCAGAAAGAACAGCCATATCGGCTCTTGTTACGATTCTGGCATTTGCTTTCATTTATTGGTCTATAAGTTGTTTGCATTATCCCGAAGATGTTCACACTGCTCTTGAAAAAGCAGTAAGTTCTCTCTACTTCAGCTTTGTCACATTTACTACTCTTGGGTTAGGAGATATTCACCCAGTAAATAGTCTAGGAAGGAGCTTGGTCTGTTGTGAAGCAGTCATTGGAGCCTTTTTGATTGCTTTATTTGTAGTAGTATTTGCCAGAAAAATGATGCGGTGAAGGGAAAGTATAAACCAAGAAATGCCTCAGAAGCAGCTATTCCTCTGGCAGCATCTGTTGGGCGGAAATCTCCATATCCTCCAAGACATGTGATCTAGTATAGATTTGCTGTACAGAGTGAGTTCATCAATAGAGGTTAAGTGTCGGATCGCCATACATGATGAAGGCTGCCCAAGTAATATCCTCGGGGGAATAGTATTTCTTTCGTGAAAGCCGCAATGCTTCCCCAACGGGGAAATGCACACAATTTTTGTAAAATTCCGCAGCAATTTCAGCAGCATTCTTGTCGTGGATACTCCACAAGCTGCCAATGAATGAGAGCGCACCTTTTTCAAGAAATACCTTTGCCAATCCTTCAATATCATAAGAAAATGTCTTTGCAGAATAACATCCATTCAAAAAAACAATTGGGGAACCTTCCAGATTTCTCTCAATCTCTTCACAGGTGAGTACTCCCTTGTACATGGGGATACAGATGTTAGTTTCTAGTTCTCCAGCGTAATGAATAATATCGTACCTCTGAGAGAGGTGGTACATGACATCCAGTTTACGTGCTTTTTTAGGGGGCAGATAGGTAACCGTGAAGTAGGGTTGCAGGTGTTCTTCGAGATACTCACATTCTGCCACAGCTTCGGGGACTGTCTCTGTGGGATCAGCTATAATCAGTGCCTTTTTCTCTCTTTTTTTCACTTGTGGTACTTCAGAAACTTTTTCACTTTTTATCCTTCTAGAGATGGCATATTTTAGAGTGAAGAACTCATCAGAATACATGAGCTCCCACGGAATCTGGACATCTTCCACCTCCAAAATCAAGTAATGGTGTACAAGCTCTTGAGCAAAATCTCTGGGAACAAAGTTCTTGTAGATAACCGTGCCCATTTTTTTCAACTCTTCTTCTGTCTTTTTTGGTTTTTTTCCTAACATTAAAAATGTATTAATCACTTTTGATGCATAATCAATCCGTGCAATAATTTCAGAACGCATCTCAGGTGGGATGTCAATGATTTGAGGAGGTTTTACTAGGTATATTGCCCCGTTTACAGGTTTAAGAGATACTTGGTATTCTGTTTCAGTACGTCTTTCAAGAGATAAAACCATTACATCCTGTGTGTTTCTTGCTCCAGTGTGTGAAATATCCAGCACTTCACGCTTTCTTGTAGGTCTTATCTCTCCTTTGCTTTCTATTGTTATTTTTTCTATTCTTTCTTTTTCTGTCTTCTGTCCTGCTCGTTTTCTGTAGATTGCTAACAATACGACACCTGCTGTGGTTCCCGCAGTCAAAGCAATATAGAAGACTGAAGACGAAAAAAATAGTGTTAGCGGGGGAGCTTTAGAAGAAGATGGTGTTAGCGGAGGAGTTGTGGAAGAAGATGGTGGTACTCCTCTATCTATCCAAATAACTATGTCTCTATAGATTGCAGGGTCTTCTTTGTTACTTAGGCTTTCCGTCATCTGAAGCTCTTCTTGTGTTGAAATGTTATAGCTATAAATATCACTGTTACCATCTTTCTCATCTTCCCAAACAACGATATTGCGATAGATTGCAAGATTCCTTTTAAAACTCGAGTCTGCAGTCATCTGGAACTCTTCTTCTGTTGAAAGGTTGTACCCATAGATATCGTTTAAATCATCACTCCATGCAACAAAAGGCCAATAGATTACAGGACGCCATTGATCATGGGAATCTGAAGTTATCTGAAACTCTTCTCGTGTAGAAAGGTTATACCCGTAGATATCATCATTACCATTTCGTTCATCTACCCAAACTACATAATCCCCATAGATTGTGGACCATAATTGATTACTCTTATTTGTAGTTATCTGAAACTCTTCTTTTGTTTTAAAATTGTACCCATAGATGTCTAGGTTGCCATTTCGTTCATCTATCCAAACTACATAATCCCCATGAATTGCAGGATGCCGTTGATTACTTTGATTCATTGTTATCTGAAACTCTTCTTGTGTAGAAAGGTTATACCCGTAGATATCATCATTACCATTTCGTTCATCTATCCAAACTACATAACCCCCATAGATTGCAGGATGCCATTGATTACTCTTATTTGTAGTTATCTGAAACTCTTTGTGTGATGAAAGGTTATATCCATAGATATCTTCATTGCCGTTTCTATAATCTGTCCATACAATAGTGTCCACATGAATTGCAGGAAGCGCTTGAAAACTTGGTTCTGTTATTATTGGAAACTCTTGGCCTGTAGAGAGATTGTAACCATAGATATCTGCTTTATCGTTTCTATCATCTTCCCAAATAACTATATTTTCATAGATTGATGGGTATAGTTGATTACTCGTACTTGTAGTAATCCGGAACTCTTCTCCTGTCAAAAGATCATACCCGTAGATATCCCAGTCACCATTTCTGTTATCTTCCCAGACCACAATATTTCCATAGACTGCTGGGTTTTGTTGATCATTTTCATTTGTAGCTATCCGGAACTCTTCTCCTGTCAAAAGATCATACCCGTAGATATCTTCATTGTCGTTTCTACTATCTTCCCAAACCACAATGTTTTCATAGATTGCAGGGCCAAATTGAAAGCTGTCATTTGTGGTTATCTGAAATTCTTCTCCTACTAGAAGGTCATATCCATAGATATCGTCATAACCATTTCGTTCATCTACCCAAATAACTATATTTTTGTGGATTTCAGGCCATGATTGATCACTTTCATTTGTGGTTATCTGAAATTCTTCTTTTGTTGAAAGGTTATACCCATAGATATCCCAGTTGTCATTCCTCCAATCTTTCCAAACAACAATGTCACCATAAATTGCAGGATCCCATTGAAAGCTATCATTTGCAGCTATCTGGAACTCTTCTTCTGTTGAAAGGTCATACCCGTAGATATTATTTCCATTATCTCTAATATTTCTATGACCCCAAATAATCATATATCCATAGATTGCAGGACACCGTTCCTCGCCGTCGTCTGTACTTATCTGGAATTCTTCCTTTGTTAAGAGATCATATCCATAGATATCACTTCTATTATTTCTATAATCTTCCCAAACAACAATGTCACCATAGATTGCTGGAACAGATTGGTGATTTGAATCTGTACTTATCTGAAACTCTTCCTTTGTTAAGAGATTATATCCATAGATATCTAAATTATGACACCTACGACTATACGCAACAACACCATCTTTAGGGATTATCATAAAAAGGTTAAATAGCAATAAAACAGTGAGAGGTATTGTTATAGTCTTCATGTTCTTCATGATCCCCTCCTTGCAATAGCAGTCATATTGGAGGAATTTAATAGAAATATATAAGTGTTTTTGATCTACTGTTTGGTTGAGTAACATCTCGTAGGAATCCTTTTTGTGTCAGATATTACTTATCTCTCGAATTACTTCGACAACCTTCATTCTTATATCATATCATTTCATAGAAGATATACTATTCAATATCTTCCTATGGAAGAATCCGAAATCTCCGGTCTAACGACCCTTTTTGTAATGTAATTAGCGAAATCGGTCATTACATCCTTCAAAACTATAAATTGAATTGAAAAAAATAGATTTATGAGCATAGGATGGAATAAAAAAGGTGAGCCAGTTAGGTTGTTTTGACAACAATTTCAAGGAAATAGCATCGAATGTCTTAAAATCTCAAAGAAGAACTCAATAAAACATTTTTTTACAATTCTTTCTTATTAAACGATTTCCACTTCAGTCTTACTCCACAGTGTGGACAAACAGTCCAATCTTTTCGAATCTCATTCTTGCATACTGGGCAGACTAATGTCCTGGAAGTTTCGGCCCCTGCTTTTTCCCATTCTTCTTCTAATTTCTTAATCCTTTTTGAAATTCGATAAATATATAGAATCATGAATACTATGACCAATAGGAGCACCGAATAGATTATGAATGAATAAGGAGGGGTCTGCATCTCAGAAGGTGATGAAGATGGAGTGGGAGTCGGTTCACCAGGTGCTAGGTAATAAGCTACGTTTACGAAAAGATGCTTTCCCACCTCTTTCATGGCAGCAGGTCCCCCCCTAAATCCCCAAAGGAAATATTTATCTGTTTGTTGGACAAGAGGATAATGAGTGAAGTCGTCTACCTCTCTTCCAAATAACGTTATATCTTTAGAAGGCTGTTTTACATAGATGCCAACATGCTGAGTGGTTGTGTAGAGATCTAGAATTCTATCTCCTGGGATAGTGATAGGAAAAGGAGCGTCATAAATAGGATGGGACGCATCAACGACATAGATTCCTGTTTTTTTCCCATGCCACCCCTTTCCCCATCCAATATCCAAACCTAGTTTTCCAAAGAAGGCGGATCCTCCCTCACCTAAACCCAATATTGGTTTTTCTGACTGGTTCAATTTACTTACTGTCGCCTCATCTCCCCATTTATCCCCCCAACCAGTGTCAGGCCCGATCAGAATCAGACTACACGAGGAGAAATCAGTTGAGGGTACGTCCTCAATATGCACCAAGGCTACTGGGATGCCATTATAACCGAGTAATGATTTGAAGCTGTCTGCTGTATCCAACTCATAGTCATAGACGTAAGCTGCTAGCTGATTCCCGGTCCATGAATTTGAAGAATTACTGTTAGTTAGTCCCCCTTGATTTTTTCCATTAGCATTCACTTCATGAATATCAATATTTTCATAGCCACAAGAGACAGATATGATATCTCTGTAGTTGCTTGGTCTCACATTTGGAGAAATGATGAATAAGAATAGGAATCCACTCACAAATATCATACAGATCTTCCTGCCCATCGAATCTAATGTCCATCTCTTCATATTCTTTCCTCCCTTTTAAACCATGGAAGAGTGGCATATAAAACTTTCTTTTCTTCATTATCTGTCTTAACACCGGGAGGTTCCAAAGTTTTGAGGTTCTGCTGAAAATCCAACTGAGAGAGGATCAATGAAGATTGCGTTTATATCGCTCTCTGCCAGAACTTTCCCTGCCTGTTCAAGAGATTCAACCCTATGTGCTAATATAACACTATCAACGGACTGCAGCTCACGAAGCAATATGTTTACTGAATCATGATTTGGATCGATCACAAGCACTTTAAGCGGGATTTCATATGGCATAGTAACCTCCTTTATGATACTTACTGGCTCCGATATATCTACCCTTAATTTCGTTCATATCTTTTCTTCTGCAAATCTGTTCAGGGCTTGCTTTAGGAGTCAGATTCAATGAATTCGTTTCACGTACATTCTCATACTTTCTTAAATACTTTTCGCGCAGTAGATAATATACTACTCTATTTAGTCTCTATTGTCTTGGCTTGACCTATGAATGTATAGAAATAACAGAGGACCACGTTCTATTGAGATGTGTTACCCAGGATGAAGTCATTGCTAGATTAAGTGAAAGTAGAAATCATGTGGCAGAGAGCTTGGCAAGGCAGCTCTTGGATATTGTCATATTGAATTCAATCAAGGTGCAAGAGTACTGCAAAGTCCAGAAATAGAAAAAAAGAGTTCCGAAGATCTCCAGATTAAAATTGCTGTCATTCCCGAAAACTTAGTAGAAATTAAACCAGATTTAATTAATCCAAAAGAGTGGTTTATTCTGAAGCTCTTGGTTGCAGAATATAGGAACCACACAATAAGTTCACGTATAAGAATTGCTATGGGGAGTTGGCATCTCATCCTTTTTTTTGACAGGATTAATGGACAAGCTTTATATGGTAGAAATGCACAAATAGGGTGAGGTGAATATATGAGACGAAAGGTGCTGTTTTTGATTCTCATACTGATGAGTAGTTTCGTTGGCTCAAAAGTGGGAAGTGAGGAGAATTGTGAAAGGTCTTTAGTTCAGTATTGTATTCCACGAAGAGGTGTGCAGGACTTTACTGATGGAGAGATTGTTATGGTGGAAAGACCTGTGGAGGTTTCACTTGATGATGAGTACTGCTCTGTTTTGGGGATGTCTTACAACTGCTTTATAAAGAGAGAGTTATCTGAGGGACTTCTCACCTTTCAAAAAGGTGATGCATCAATTGTGTATGATATTCCTGGAGAGCAGCCCTTCGGGAAATTGAATGCGGTGGAAGGATTTTGTGAGGAAAGAGATAATGATCAATGCCAAGGAATGAAATCCTTTGTGTATGAAGGAATTTTTGAAGGGATGGATCTGAGGTATACCTTTCTGCATCACAAGGTTTTGGAAGAGGTTGTTATTGAGAAGTTCAGGAATGTTCAGATTGTACAACGATTTTCTATAGAGAATGTATGGTTATCAGAGAAAGAGGGTGGTATATACTTTTATCATGAAAAAACGGGGAGATTAGCCTTTTTTATTCCGCCTCCTGTGATGTATGAGGAAGGAAATCCTGGAGTGAGGTGTTATAATATTTATTATGAGGTTAGATCAGCAGGAGATAAATACATTATACGGAAAGTCATTGATAAAGAGGGGTTAACCTGGTTAAAAGATCCTGAAAGAGTGTATCCTGTGGTCATTGATTCAACGACTGAAGGAGGAATATCTGATCCCTGGGAGGAGTCAGGATTACTTCCATACGGGCAGTATTTCAAGAATGTGAGCGAGTATGTGTCACCGACCTGTGGGAGCTTGATTGTGAAGCAGACAGATTTATATTTACCGGGAAGAGGAATGGATTTAGCAGTCACCAGGGTGTATACAACGCCGCAATTGTTTACTATAGATGATGGGTTTCAACCTGTAGAGGATAGTCCTCCCTGGAAGATTGCCAATGGATGGCGGTTTGACTTTCCTGCAATTGCTGATGACTACCTGTATTTGTGGGATGGACGCATGTACAAGTTAGAATGGGGAAATGATCCTCCTGAGTGCCCGTATTGGTGTTTTCCACCTTTGGAACCTGAAGAACAGGTGTTTAATAATCACAAGGGAGATCACTTCAGGTTGATTAAACATGTAGATGGGACATATACGTTGTATTTGAAGGATGGAAGAGTGTTAGAATTTACTTCATCTGGTGATATTCAATCCATCACCGATATCCACGGGAATCAGATTCTATTTTCTGGAAATACTATAACTGACACCATAGGGAGGGTGGTGACAGTTTCTGCTTCTGGTGTGTCTTATGGGCAGAGGTCTGTCAACTATACCATACAATATGTGGACTACAACCCGCTTCTGACTGGTGTCACTGACTGCATGGGAAGAGTAACCCATTATTGCTATGAGCATGCCAATAAGTGGTTACTAACAAAGGTTGTCTATCCCACTCAAGGATACACAGAATACACCCACGCAATGAAGGAGAGGAGAATCTGTAATGAAACCTGTCACGTGTGGAATAAGGACTGTCACGAAGTGGCTGATTGCTACCAACAAATGTACCAATTCAGAGTGGTTACTCAAAAGGTGTATGCAGATACTCTAGTGAAAGTGCGCAGTTTCACCTACGTGGAAGACTGGGAGAACACATTAGAATCCACAGAAAAAACGAAAGATGAATTATATTACGTCCAATCTGAATCCCATTTCACCATTAGTAACGGAAAAATAAAGAGTAGAACAGTAACTGATTTTAATGGAACCCAAATCGAAAAGGTCATATACACGTACAATGCACAAGGTGAGATCATCTTAAACAAGTACTACAAAGGTGACACAGATGAAGTGACCTACCAGGAGTTCTCACAATACGATGAATGGGGAAATCAAATCTACTCCAGGAATAGCTTGGGATATGAGAGCTATGCTTCATATTACAATACCTCCAGTGAAGGTGTATTCACTGATTATTCAGGAAATGCTGTCCAATTATTTTCGAACCAGTTCTATACCAATAGTACAAGTGACATCTACAGCAAAAGAGCGGGAACTTGCACAGTACAGGGAGGAAAAACTGTTGAGACCTATTATTTCTATGATAGTACAGGAAATATGATAGAATCCAAAGATATTTTTGAAGGAAAGTCCTATTTGGTTTATTACGGATTATTTGATGAAAATGGACAAATTGTATTCCCTTTCACTTCAGATACTCCCGTAGATGATGCCATTCTCCGAATAGCCAGTCTCCCCACATTGAATCCAGTCAATAAATCAGAGACCCACAGTACATCCGAGCACCCAGGATATAACAATACTGGATACTGGCAAGGTAGATACTTTTGGGCATACTGGTTACACGGGAGGGGGCCAGATATAGAAGATGGGTACGATCGTGTGGGTCCCTTCACCCACTACCCTGGGACAGAAGGGTACCTAAACTATACACTGTGGATATCTGGAAGGACCCAGTATGTGAAGACCAACTACAGAGTGTACAAGAACCTATCACCTTCTGGCTGTTCTTACAGGCTGAATAATGGATCATGGGCACAGATTGCCTCCAATTTGGGAAATGGTACAGCTCAAATTACTATTCCAAAAGAAGATATTATACAAGAGAATACGTTAGAATTTCAGGAGTCCAGTAGTTATACCACAAGATTTCAGTGGGCTCTCTTTATACCAGTGCAGTCTGAGCCTGAAACATACTACAAATACTTCCAGTATGATGATTATGGGAACTTGGTGGCTGCCACTAACTGTTATGGTACGGCAACGTTTGAATATGATCAGGGACACCAATCTGCCTATTTAACAGCAATCACTGATCCCCTGGGAAATAGAATCTCTTGTGTATACGATGGTGCAGGAAATATCACCTCCATTACTGATGCTAATGGACATACCTATCACTATGAATACGATAATTTAAACAGGATAACAAAGAAAATCAACCCTGATTTCACAGAAAGAGAAGCTATCTACGATGATGTCAACAATATTGTAACAATCTTTGATGAACTAGATCATTTCATAAAGAAATACTTTGATGGTCTGGGAAGAATAACAGAAACTGAATATGCAGGGTTATACACTGAGGAGTATACCTATAACTACCTGGGCAAAGTTGAAACTAGAACTGATCCAACAGGAGCAGTATACACCTACGAGTACGACATCCTGGGCAGAATTACAAAGAGTGCAAATCCTGATGGCACCTTCGCCCAATGGATTTACAACGATTCAGAAAACTCCTGTGAGATCTACGATGAAAATTCGAATAAAAAAGAATATGCATACGATTGGGCAGGGAATTTACTCTCTGTAAAAGAGTACATCAACCAGAGTTACTATCTCACTGAATATAAATATGATGAATCTGGAAATGTAACCAGAACAACTGATGCAAAGGGGAATTCAACAGTATATGAGTACAACATGTTTGGAATAGAATGTATTGTCTACCCAGACACGTCTGAGGAGCACTTCATTTATGATTGTATTGGAAATGTGGTCCAAAAAGCGTATGGTAACAAAACTATCAACTACCACTATAATATTGCTTCACAGTTAGTAGAAATTGAATATCTTGATTCTTCTATTACCTTTACCTATGATGCCAACGGGAATAGAGTTTCTATGGTTGATCCTGCAAGTTCCACCACCTACGTGTATGATTCACGAAATAGATTGTCATCTGAAACAAAAACCATAGATGGATCTGACTATACCACATCTTACACGTATGATGCAGCCTCCAACGTTGTATCTATTGTATACCCTGATAGCACTGTTGTCAACCAGAATTATGACGATCTCAACAGAGTAACATCTGTAGAAGGATTTGCACAGTTCTTGTGGAATGAGAACTCCCAAGTAGAACAGGTTGCCTACCAGAATGGTGTCACAACAAATTACATCCACGATGCACGCAGCAGGCCAACACAGATTCGAACCACAAAGAACAGTACGGATCTCCTCAATTTAACCTATGTCTACGATGCTGCAGGAAATATTGTGCAGATAGAAGACATTCCAAATGGTCAATCAAAAGAACAGTGGGACTACACCTACGATTCCTTACATCGGTTAGTAACTGCTGTCGGTGATCTTCAGGGAGATTCTTACTCATTGAATTACTTATTTGATAGTACAGGTAATAGAGTACAATTAAACAGTACAGTATACACCTACAATGAAATGAATGAGCTGTTAACACAGGAAGGTGACACCAATTGCACCTACACGTACGATGAATACGGTAACTGTATAACAAAGACTGATGGCGGAACTATGTGGGAATACTACTACGATGATGAGAACAGGTTATTGTCTGCAGAAGAAAATGGCCAAGTTACAGAGCAGTATATGTACGATGGTGATGGGAAGAGGATCAAAAAGATAGATTCAGATTCAGTGAGAATCTATATATACTCTGGTATAAACGTTTTGTACGAAATAAATATGACCACTCAAATGAAAGCAGTCTACATTTACGGACCCACTGGTAGAATAGCCAAAAAGGTCAATGACATCACGGAATTTTACCACACAGATCACTTAGGTTCTACCAGGTTAACAACTTCAGAAAATGGTGTAACAATCACTGAGATACAGTATAAACCCTTTGGTGAACAAATTAATGCCACCGAAGAGAAATACACCTATACTGGGAAAGAATTGGATGGTACTGGCTTGTACTACTATGGTGCCCGTTATTACGACCCTAAAACCGGAAGATTCTTGACGAGAGATTCCTTACAGGGAAAAAGAGAAGCACCTCAGACCCTTAACAGGTACGTCTACTGTTTGAATAACCCTATAGCATATGTTGATCCCACAGGAAACGAATCTGAGCCATCTGACCCTCAGCAAACAGTTGAGCAGATATTTCAACGATTGTTGAAACTTAGCCCTGAAAAATATAAGGAACTCCAGGAACAATTTAAAGAACTCAACCTCGAAGCTCTTGTAGGAATTCTGGAATTGTTGGGGTATAAGGTTTATGACGTGGATACAGCTAAGAATTCCCTTACTGTAAAAATAGATGACAAATCACTTATAGAAATTGTAGTCGATAATACGCTGGATACTTATGGAAACTTTAGTGTAAAAGGACAGACCGCATATATTAATCTCTCGAAGTGTGGTACGATAGCAGATGTTGCTATGGTTGCTCTTCATGAGATAAGTCATGCAGTCCTGAGTCGTGAGGGTGGCCCTGACATGCCTGAACAGGAAGCCATCATATACAATACACAGTATCTGTACAAGAACGTCCTCTTGTGGGGAGGTGTTGAACTTTCCAGCGGCTATGCGAAGCATATTAACCGAATGGCAATTCAATCGGATCCTGACGGGGTTATACAGGCACCCATCAGTAATGTCTTAGTGAAATGGATGCAAACACGAGGGTGGAAAAGATGTCGAGGATAAACAGGATATTTTTAGTCTTCTGTGGAACACTTTTCGTACTGGGATTATCTCCACTATGGGAACCTGATAGCTGCAACGAGGCATTCTACTCTGATAATACTAGCCTGCAAAAAATGTGCGGAAAGATCCTTTTTGATGCAAGTATAGATGACAATTCGGAAATATGTATGATAGACACAAATGGAGAAAATCAAATAAATCTCACGAACAATCCTGCATATGACGCGGATCCTGCTTGGTCACCCGATGGGAAAAAGATTGCCTTTATGTCAGATAGAGATGGAAACAATGAAATCTATGTCATGGATGCTGATGGGAGCAATGTACAAAGGCTCACCGATAATCCTGCAAGTGATGTATTTCCTGCGTGGTCGCCTGATGGGAAAAAGATTGCCTTTACCTCAGACAGAGATGGACATGGTGAAATCTACATCATGGATGCTGATGGAAGCAACCAGATCAATATAACCAAGGATCTTTCAGGTGACAGAGATCCTGCATGGTCTCCCGATGGGAAGAAAATTGCCTTTGTCAGAAGCATTGGCAATAATCATGAAATCTTTGTGATGAATGCTGATGGGACCAATCCAGTAAATTTAACCAACAACCCTGCTTCAGACGCAAGACCTGTATGGTCTCCTGATGGGGAAAAGATTGCTTTTCATTCATATAGAAATGGAAATGGTGAAATCTACGTTGTAAATGCAGATGGAAGTAACCTGGTGGATGTAACCAATACCTCCGCTACTGAACGGGACCCCGCTTGGTCTCCCGATGGGACAATGATCGTCTACATCTCAAAGAGAGAACCAGGGTTTAATGTAGAAATATATGTCATGAATGCTGATGGTACCTGTCAAAGAAGACTCAGCAGCTTTTATGGTCCAGCTGCACGACCTGCATGGTGCTGTTCTTCATCTCCCTGTCCAGAAGAATTCTTACCACCAGAATACGTTCCAGCTACTACCAGCCCAGAGACATCTCCTGCAGCAAGAGAACCTTCACCGTCAGGATATGTATTCATTATCCTTGTTGTTCTTGTTGCTGCAATTATTGCATTGATGATATTACTGTCAAAAAACATGTAGATAATTTGGATCAAATAAAGACAATTAAAGAATATCATGAAAGGCAAGACAAAGGGTTTATATACATGGCAGCAGACCATCTTGCAGCACGTCTAAGACATAATTCTGATTCTATACTTTTTGAAGAGGCCGCACATTGTTTCAAGGATGTTCTGAAAATTTTCTATTTCGTTCCCGAAAAAACCTCTTAATACTCCACAGTTTCTATCAGCTTATCCAGAAGTTCGACAACTTTCTTGCCTTTTTCTGTAAGCTCGTACCATTCCCGACGGGTCTCTTCCCTTGTTAGATGGTGTTCAATCAGACCATGGTTCAGTAAGTCCTTGATGCGGACATTTAACGTGTGCGTATTCACAAATTGTTGGAGATCTCTGTATTTGACTCTTTTTTCTGTACCTAAATATTGCAGAATTCTTACAGCGGCTTTCGACCCGAGCATTTTGAAGAATGCTTCCTGAATTTTCATTTTTTCTATAGAGAAATCTTTGCATGTTACACGTGTAACAGAATTTTCTACCTATGTATAGGAAGGGTTCTGAGAGCTTTTGGAGCTACAATGTCACTTGCCGAGGGTTCCTTTTCTTCAGTGTTTTTCGTGTTTATTGGTGCATACTCTTTGAGTTGTAAACATTGTTACATCGAACTGAAATGGCTGCAACGGTTTTGACCTGCGAAATAGAAAGGTTTATATATACCTTAACTTTCTACAATAAATCTTCTGCAGAAAACAGATGATGATGATCTGAAATGGAGAATTTGTTGTGCTCTCTGCAAAATGGGAGATCCTAGAGCAGTAGGCCCCTTACTAGATCTCTTTCAGAGAACGGATGATGATTACCTGAAAAAGAGTATTTTCCATGTTCTGGAAAATTCCAACCCGATCCATCTCTACTCTTTTATAGAAAATCAACTGCTTCAGTACCTAATTCTAAATGTTTTATGTCATTTCTCCACAAATTACAATATACGGTTTTTCAAAGACAAAATAGTACTACCAGGAGGGGGGATCTTGTATACTGGGACAGAACATCAAAGAGAACATTCAGCAAAAAAGCTTGAAAAAATAATAAAATTATAAAATGAATTCAATTCTGGAAGAGGTATTACCAAGATGCGAAAGATTTAAATATCTCGAGACCCACAATTTTCTGTGGTTAGTATTTTCCACAGAAACCCTGGGGATGGGAGCCGGATTTGATGAAGAAAACTTCTAAATCGAAAAGATTTCAAAGGTGATGAAATTGTCCAGGGAAGCAACAGATATATCATCCATTGTTGTAGAAAGTGGTTATGTCAGAGTTGAAAAAGATGTTCGCGGCTCCTCGTTTACTTCTCTTCTTGCAAAAGAATGCTGTTCTTTCGTATCCCTCATAATTCTTTAGGATCAAGTGAGGTTTGAAAGATACTTTCGATTTGTACAAGATATTAGTCTTCATGGAGTCTCCACGAAAAGAAACTTTGGAAATGTTAAAACCCATACTCAGCCATGACAGAAGAGAAATTGAGTACAAAATAGCTGACAAGAAAGCATCTGGCCAATTAGGAACGAAGAGCGTAATCATCTGTGGATGGCCAGCCACCATCTTTTGTACCACTGATTTCAAGTATTTGGAGGAATTATCAACAAGAAGCATGCTGACCACTCCAGAAGTTTCTGAAGACAAAATAGCTCAGGTTTTGAAATACAAAGGTTTACAGTATTCTAGACCTTGGGAGAACACAATGGATGAACACGAAAGAATTCTGAAAGAAGCCATAAAAGTACTAAGATCTGATGTTTCAGTGTGTGTTCCATATGCAAGTGAGTTAGCTGAAGGGCATGATAAATCAGAACCCCGAGTGATGAGAGATTTTGAGAAGTTGATGGAGCTTATCAGAATGAGTGCATTTCTACATCAAAAACAGAGAATTTCTTTTGAAGTTGACAATGCAGAAAGTGAGTTCATTATTGCAACTGAGTATGACTACCTGATTGGGAGGCTGCTCTTTGAGGCTGTCAGGGAGACAACAGTGACTGGAATCCCCCAACCAGTCATAGACTTTTACGAGAACATCATCTGTGAAATTGAAGGGACAATTAACTATCAATCCATTAGAGAAAAATACGTTGAAGTGTTCAGGAAACCTCTGAGTCGTACACGCGTGAGAATCAAGTTCATAGAACCCTTAGAAAGTATTGGGTGGCTTAGTCATGAACCAGATCCTATTGATGGAAGAAGAAAAGTCTTTGAAAAATGCAGGATTGAAAATGAAGATTGTGAAACTACAGATATTTATGGACGTTCATATTTTGAAGATATATTTCCAAAAGAAAAGCTGAAAGAGTACCTTGAAGGGCTTGGAAAAATACGGAACAAAAATGGAAAAAACAATAATAAGGTTGAAAGTATTTTGAAAGGGGAAAATAGTTACTATTGGTTTTATGTGAAAAAGGTTCCGTATTTTTTAGAGGATAATAATGGAACGAAAAATAAGATGAAGGATAAAAATAACCTGAAAAAAGAAAATTCCATAAACGACCATAATTTGAATGAAAAGAAGGAATATTGTGAAGTGGGAGAGAATGAGTTAATAGACCAGTACGATGAAGAGACTGTTTTATTGCAGATTCCGCAAGAAGACACTAAAATCGAAGACGTGATGAAGAAATTCAAGAATTCAAACAAGGCAGCAGACACAATTGTCATCTTGAGAGATAAGGGAAAGGTCATTGTAGGCCAAGGTTGCATCAGAAGAATAGCAGACTAAGAAAAAAATCATTGCTAATCAAGGCAAAATGAAAAAAATAAAAACACTCCACGGAAAAGAGATACTGATGTAGTCGGAAGAAAAAGTCTAGAAATGTGAAGCTTTGGCAGTTTCAAGTATATTCACTTGGGAAAAGATTCATAGGTCGTACAGGAGGGATCTAAACAAGTTTTTACAATCCCTCCCCCAGATCAAGATATATTCTTAATAGAAATTATCAGGAACTATGGTTTTAGAATCTTTGAGTTCTGAATTTCTATAATCTCTTCAACTACAGATTCCTGAGTAATTGTGAAAAGATATCATCATCAATAGGTTCCAAATACAATTCTATAGCCTCTTTTATGCTTCCAATTGCTTCTTCAGTATCACCTTCTGAAATATCTGGGAATAGAAGGGACGTACGCAATGTATCCACCCTCATCAGATTTTTCCAAGACTACTTTCAACTTCATATAATCATGTGCCAGTATGTTATTCTACTATAGTATGACCCCCCTCGTTCCAAAAACATGAATGTTACACGTGTAACAAAATGAGAGAAACACCAGCAGTTGACAGCCCCGAATGATAAAAAGGTTTTTAAATCAACACAGTGCCATTTTCATGGAACTCATGCAGCTACATAACATGAAGATGTTCCTGTAATCACAATAAAAATGACAATGATCATTCATGATGTGGTATCATGTTAGAGAACTACTTATCTGATATATATGCCTGCGCCCGTTGTGGTGATTGCAGAGAATCTGTAAAATTAGAATCTGCGCACAAAGGAGTCTACAAAGTGTGTCCCATAAAAGACCAATTAGGGTTTGACTCGTATACTGCACGGGGGAAATTAATGGTTCTACGGAATGTTCTAGAGGGAAAAGAAATTGATGAGGATGCATCCGACCTGTTTTGCACCTGTTTGGAATGTGGAAGCTGCAAAGAAGTGTGTATATCTCAACTAGGAGAAGGAATTGATATACCCAGTATTGTAGAGGATTTCAGATCCATTTTATCGGAAAAAGGATTTACCAGAAAAGAGCACAAACCACTGATTGCCTCCATCAGAAATTACGATAATCCCTGGCAAATGCCCCGCTACCGAAAGGCAGAATGGGCTTCTGACGTTGATCTGCCCGAAAAAGGGGATGTCCTTTTCTTTGCAGGATGTTCTTCCTCATTGTTAAATCCCAATTTAGCAAAATCAGTGGTGACCATCTTTAAAACGTTAGAGATCCCCTTGGCATGCCTCGGAAAAAAAGAGACATGCTGTGGTTCAATTTTAAAAAGAATAGGGAACAGAAAGGGTTATGTCTCATGGGCAAAAAAAACAGGGCTCCTCTCCACATAAAAAGTGATAATATGACACCAGAAATCGTTTGGAAGCGTTTTTTAACATATTCTTCCTCAAATGTACTGTGCCACACACCATTTAAGAAAGATAAAAACCATTTGCTGGAAAGGCTTAAATCTGTGAGATTCCCCAACATTTACAATGAAGGTATGGATTGATATCTCAAATGCTCCACATGTCCATTTCTTCAAGGACCTCATTAGAGAGATCAAGGCAAAAGTTATTGTTACCACGAGAAAATTTGACTCAGTTCCTGAAATTCTCAATTTGAATAACATTGAATACACTGTCATTGGGAATCACGGCGGCAGTGATGTCAAAGAAAAGTTGATAGCCAGTTCAAAACGAATTTTAGAGTTGACTGAATTTATCGCAGACCAAGATGTGGATTTAGCCGTCTTTAAGCACTCGGTGGAGGCTCCCAGAGTGGCATACGGGTTACAGATTCCTTCCATCTGCGTTGTGGACAATGAACACGGGGTAGCCCAAAATAAATTGATGTTACCGTTGTCCACAAAAGTTGTGGCACCAAAATGCATTCCCACACAGGAGATCACGCAGTTCGGCGTAAAAAAAGAGAATTTAATCCAGTTTAACGGCATCTGCGAGTTAGCACATGTCCGCAACTTTACTCCTGATCCTAAAGTGTTGACACAGTTAGGGTTAGACCCAGACAAAACCATTGTGGTGATGCGCCCTGAACCTGCCAAGGCCAACTACTTTAATGGAGACAGGAAAAAGACAATCATCAAAAAAATACTGCAGAATAATACGTTTGATCAATGTGTGGTCTTTCCCCGGTTTGAAGAACAGAAAAAAGTGCTGCAATTCCCCCATACTGTCATCCCCACAAAAGCAGTGGACGCCTTGAGTTTGATGCACTATACAGATTTAGTCATCAGTGCAGGTGGGTCTATGAATCGGGAGGCCATCTGTGTGGGTACGCCTGCTATATCAACCTATCCAGAGAAATTATTATCAGTGACCAAATTCTTGATTGATCTCGGGTTAAAGAAGCATTCTCTTTCAATACCGGAGATATTCTCGTACGCAAAAGAATTCATGGCTGACACCACCTACCGAAAGAAAGCTTCAGCCATTTTGAACCAGATGGAGAACCCCACTGATGTGCTCTTGAGAGAAATTCGTAAGTGTGGTGAAGAAGACTTCAATTGATTTTGAATGTATGTGTAACCTTTATATTGTTGAGAAATAAACTATACCATGAACCTGGAAGAGGTGCTCGATGTCTTCAGAACTGATGAAGAGAAAGCAAAGTTACTGGCCATGCAGATAGCCAACGATAGGGGAAGGGAAGTCATGGAGTGTATCTTCAGAGGAAAACCAAAATCAGCTTCAGAAATTGCGCGCGAATTGAATGTTCCTCTTCCCACTGTCATGTTTCATGTAGAACGATTTTTGGAAATTGGCATCATTAAGATCGTGAAAACCCGTATGTCCAAAAAATTGCGGGAAATAAAGTATTATGGTCCTGCTAAACGGGCCATTCTCATTATACCCTACCAGAAGGAAGAGACCATGTCGTATATCGCAGATGCAGTCAAATCCTCAGTGATTACTCCCTTGACAGCAGCTCTGGTCATTGTTATTTCCGGTATAGCAGGATACATGGTGAAAAGGGTTACCACCGTAAAGGAGGTGGCACAACCCATGCTGGAGGCAGCAGAAGAAGCCTCCCGGGAGGTGGTTAAAGCACCTGTACCTGTACCAGAGCAGGTGACAGAGCCCTTTTTCTCGCTGCAGAATCCTGTCATACTGGTGTTAATAGGGTGCATTCTCACGTTGATGATTTTGGGAATCTATTCCTATGTCAAGAGCAAAAAATGGTGAATGGCAAACGGGCTGTCAGTAGCACGTAGTTAACGTTAACCTGTAATAATCAGGATTAGTCATTCTTTTTTCTGAAAAATACATAGAACAAAACAGTTCCCACCACATACATGAGGGCAGTAATCTGAAATGCATGAGAAAAATTCCCTGTTGCAAGCAAATACCCACCAATATCTGATCCTACCGCCCTGAAAATGGTAGATCCAAACTGGTAGATACTGTTTGCTTTCCCTCTCTCGTGTTCGGGGATTTCGCCCATGTAAAAATTCTTTTCAGCAGGACGGGCCATATTCATTAAGGTTCTTCTCATGAAGAATCCAATAAAAGCAGAAGACAGCATGGTGGACACCATGATCAACAACAAAAAGGGAATGGACAAGAACTGTGTCAGAACAAGGGAGCCCACTTTTCCAAACTTTCGAACGATAAAGGGGAGCACTAAGGAAGCTATCCCCATGGATAACTCACCAACAGAAAAGATCAACCCAATTTGAGCTGCGGTAGCATGGTGCACTTGAGAGAAGTACACATTAAAAAAGGGGACGATAACCCCCGCTCCAAACCCAATGGTAATGCTGCACAAAGCAAACTTCAGGACAAAAGCACGTCTTCCTGAAAATAATGGTTCTGCAACACCAGAGGGCTCAGTAATTACCTTTTTCTCTCTAATAAAAAACAAAGGGAAAAAAGCGAGCAGTGTGAACCCTCCTGCAGTGAACAGGGTATACTGGTACTGTACTGCTAACTGGTACTGTAGTACGAAATCTTTTACTGCAAAAACAAAAAAGGCTGGTAACAACCCTCCGAGGAGGCTGCCCACCATGCGGGAGAAACTCCTTAGAGCTGCATTGACAGAAAACAAATGCATTCTCTCATAATCATTGCTTTGCTCCATCATGAAGGGATCTTCAGTAATTTTGGACAGCGATTCGCTCATTCCACGGATGATGTTTGCCAGCAACAGCACGTATTGATCTCGTGCGGTGCATAAGACGATGATTGATACGAACTTGAATGCAGTAGAAATGAGCAACGTGTTTTTCCTTCCAATCTTGTCGCAGAGTGCTCCTCCTGGAAACAAAGATAAGGCAGAAGCGATAAGATATGAAGATATCAACAACCCGAGATACGTGGTGGAGAACCCTAACTCTAAAATGTACAGATTGAATATAACTGAAAAGATGCCCATACTCACTGTGGTTAACGAGCGGCTGAACAAAAATATTTTTGAATTCTTGGAAAAGGATTTCAACCGGTTATAATAATCAGTTACTTCGTCTGCAATGTCCATTGTGTGGGAAAGGTTTCCGCTGGTATAAAAGGTTATGGGTTTACTGTATAGTCATGGTTAAGGTTGTTACGATTGTGTGGACTGGATTGCTTAATCATTCGTGCTTTCCACAATTGTTACACGTGTAACATTCTTGTTTTTTTCTATTTTTTCTCATATTTTCAGCACATAAAATATTTAAAGGTTGCAATACCAGCATTCTTGACATCTCACCCATAGAAACGCTTTTAAAGCTCCACAAGAAAACTCCCATAATGAAATATCATGCTGTCATTTCAAAGGAAAAAGACTGGATTGTAGCTGTGTGTCCCGAGGTTGACGTAGCTTCAGAGGGAAAAACTGTAGAAGAAGCCATGAAGAATCTCAAAGAAGCCGTTGAACTCTATCTGGAGGATGAAAATCTAGAATCACTTACCATAAAGGAAATTCAGGTAAAAACTCTTGAAATTTCTCTTTAATTTTTATTGAAAAGTTTTTCGAATTCTTTAAAAGGAAGGCCTGCTTGTCGTGATATACTGTGTAACGTTCCGTCTGGAAGATCTTTATGAAGGGGAACGATAACAATTATTGTACCTTCTGATGTTGTTCTCTTTAATTTCACATGACACCCTCTCTGCTTTACGAACCTAAACCCAATTTTTGTCAGCTTCTTTATTATATCATTCCCGGAGACGGATTTCACTGCGCCCATCCCCTTTTCTTTGCCTATGCATTTTAATCCCTCTTCAAAGTTTGATGTGAGTGATTTGTGGTTTACTTCGAAGGAAGACAATTTCTTCCTTGAGACAAACTATGTAAATCCATAGTTTGTGGGAAAATCTCTTTTTGTTTCATTGTTTTTATAGTTTTCGGTTGATGTAAGTAAGTCTTTCTCATCAAAGTATGTATTTTCCTCACATGTCGCCTTTCCATCTTTTTCTGTGAAATAGACAAATAGGGTTTTCAGAATTCTCTCAAGAGCTGGAACTATTTGTGTGGAAGAAAAGGTTCTGCAGCTTTGGACTAATAGTAACTGTTGTGCTAATTATGCTGTTGCTACAGAGACATTCTCATTCTGATGTACCTTTTTTACACAACACAGTTTCACAATCTATTTAATAATAAGGAAAGAGCATTAACCGTGAAGAAAGTCGTTGCATTCTCATTTTTTGTGCTGTATGCAGCAGGATGTATCTCCTTACCTGCACCAGAAACAGTGACAATCTACAGAGACATCTACGGAGTTCCTCACATTGTTGCTAAATCTGATGAAGGTGTCTTCTTTGGCATGGGTTACGTCCAGGCTCAAGACCACCTTGAACAAATGCTCAAGAACTTTGCACAAGCCGCTGGAAGACTCTCATCAATAAAAGGAAAAACTGGATATGAATCTGATGTCATTGTCAATTTATTAAATATACCTGAAATTGCACACGAACAGTATAATACCCTTTCTCCTGATGCCAGAAATGCAATTGAAAGGTTCTGCAACGGAATTAATAAGTATATCAAAGAAAATAAGAAATCCCTTCCCGAATGGACAAAAGAGGTAGACCCTGAAGAGGTGGTGGCCTTCTCCAAATATGCCATGCTGTCCAGACCAATAGGCCGTCTCAAACAGCATGAACTTCGCCACATAAAAGGAAAATCAATGTTCGATCTCATTACTGTCCCTGAAGATCTATCCAATGAATGGGTTATATCTCCTCAAAAAAGTGCTTCAGGCGATGCCATAATCCAAGCTGATCCCCATTTGCCATGGGAGGGTCTAAACCAATGGTATGAGGTTCATCTAAAAGGAGAAACTATCAATGTGGCAGGAGCAACCCTCTTTGGATTACCCACAGTAATAATAGGGTTTAACGAGCATATTGCCTGGACAATGACTGCAAATAGCCCAGATACTGCCGATGTCTACCAGGAAAAGATAAAAAAAGAAGGAACCAAATATTTTTATCAGTATGATAACGAATGGAAACCAATTGAAGAAAAAAGAGTAGAAATCCGAACAGCCAAAAAAAAGGAGATTACTCTTTACTATACTCACCACGGGCCTGTTATTGCGTTCGATGAACGAATGTTGAAAAAAAGAAAAGGAGGAAAGGTGGTGGGATTTAAAAAAAGAAAAGGAGGAAAGGTGAGAGATGACCAATATTACAACTGCCATTACGCGCACCCTAATTTGGATCAATCCAAGGTATGCGTGCACCATATGCATCTCGGGTGGTTGCGGTCTGCTCAACCTTTTTGCCCACACATTTCATGAATTAAGCCTCCCTTTTCTATTAACTTTTTTCTCACAAATACTGTGACGAGGACGCCTTCCAGTTCAAGCCCCCTCTATACCTCTCGGCTGAATAATCTGCAGTGGAGCAGTTTACTGCTACCATTGCTAACGGTTACTATTATATGTAGTATCTACTATATAAAGGTTTCTATCAACAATTGTCGAATTATATAACTTCCAAGATACTTATCTATCAAAAATGATCAAACCTTTCTATAATCTTTCTCCAGGAATTCCTATTTCTCACAACTTCCACACAAAAAATAAAAAAAGGAGAACATTTATTCTGCAATGTACTGAAGCAACTTCAACTTGACAAACAAACGCGGACACAGAGCTATCCATAACCCCGCAGCAATAGTGCTGATAACTACTATTATCGTGCCTTCAGACAGGTGCAGTATGAGATTTCTCATGATAGGTCCTATGAGGAATCCCAGTACAAGCGTGATCACTCCCTTGGCCTTGCTGACAGGTTCCCATGTACGTCTCATGGCACTGTACCCCAGGAGGAACCCAGTAAACATGCCCACGCGCTCTGGAACCAACTCTGCATTCCATCCGACACTGAAGAGCACAGCAGAAACCATTAATATCAGTGCCCATCTTTTCCACAGGTGTTCAGGCATCTTTATAGTAGAAAAGTAGAAAGCAGTGTATAGCAATCCTATTCCTAAAAGCCAGCCGCCAATGACATCAGTAACATAGTGTTCTCCCAGTCCCATGCGTGAAAGTCCTACAAGAAAGGATACAACAACTGCAAGAATCCCTGTATACTTCACTGCATACTTTGTAATAAACCCCCACCCCATGACAGCATTCTGCGGGCTGCCAGAAGGGTATCCGTATGCAGGCTCAGTAGCCCCTGGAGGTCGGGGCAGCTTGAAAGCTGCTTTTGCTAGTAACCCTACAGCCCCTGCACCATACATCAGCGCAGTAAGTGCTGCTCCATCCTTTTTAAGGCCCCACCAGTAGAGAATGGGTCCAAACAATAAAGCAATCCCTGCCAGCGCATGGAATATTTCCCATACTCCATCTGGTATTTCCCACTCCGATATGGTTGCATCCAGTGGTTCTAGAGCATCTGTGTACAGTCTCAGAACTCCAATTAATGAGAAGAGAAGCAGCGGTACGACGATCTTGATAAAAATTTTGTATTCTTTGTTATTCATGCACTAATCACTAAGAGTATACATTTAAATCTT
>Ga0209636_10000152_pt1 | contig 57321 bp, 44 predicted proteins | sample DeeMarSWOR152_54_FD_187464 | JGI IMG/M metagenome (GOLD analysis project Ga0209636, IMG submission 187464) | Marine sediment microbial communities from White Oak River estuary, North Carolina - WOR-1-52-54 (SPAdes) (version 2) | ecosystem: Environmental > Aquatic > Marine > Intertidal zone >...
GGATCCACGACAAGAGCGATTTCGTTCTGACGACAGAGTTGGGTGTGAGCTATACAGAGCTGCTGGGCCTCTTCAGCGGGTCAGCCATCTATTGTCACAGCGTCACCGGCGAGAGCGTAATCGAGGGGTTCACCATAGCGCATAGCTACGCTGGCGGAGGTGGCGCAATCTCATGTGCGGTCTCATCCCTGACCATCTGTGACAATGTTATCTTTGACTGCTCTGCAAGCGGCATCGAGGGACAGGACGGAGCTGGAGGCGCAATATATGTACACCTGTCATCTGCGATTATACGTGGGAATACAATCTACGATTGCAGAGTCGGGACTGGGGGTACCGGGGGAAGCATATATCTGTCGAGTTCACCAGATGTTACGATTGAGGAAAACATCATCGCCTTTTGTACGGGGGAAGCTATACACAGCTATACGGACGTCCCGGTGATCCTGTGCAATGATGTTTGGGGAAACACGCCTACGAACTACGGAGGCATCATTCCTGATCAGACAGGCACAAATGGCAACCTATCGATGGACCCGCTGTTCTGCGATGCTCTGAATGAGGACTTCACTCTCCATGCCGACTCTCCTTGCCTTGACGCCCCGGGCTGCGGCCTCATAGGTGCTTTTGCGCAGGGCTGACCAGCTATAAGCGTGGAGGAGCACTGGACGACATGGGGAAAGATAAAGGTGCTGTTTCGATGAAGTGGTGGCATTTCATGAAATGGATGCTCTCGGTGTCGCTGTTGCTATCTCTACTGTTCTCTACCTCTGCAGCCCAGTACGGCGGCGCGTATTTCATACTAGAGATTTGGGGGACTTCGCGGCCAGATTCGACGCCTACGCCCCTGGCAGATTGTCATGCTGAGATTTGTCCGTTTGACCTGTGGGCGCACAACAGCTACGAGTTTGTGTGGGTCGCCGTGAGACTTGTCAAGCTTGCGGAGGGTTACACCGAAGTGGAGTTCGGGCTCTGGAATGAGTGCTCCGAAAGGGACATGGGCTTCCTTTTCTTTCGGACATGCCCTGGGCTCATTCAGGTTCCGCAGCAAATGAGTCCGCCTGCTGCTTGTTTCGCGCTGTCATTATCTGGATGTAAGAGTTGGACGGATTACGTTGGGTATGCTCTCTACTTAGCAGATCCTGGGGCCAGCTGCCGCTTTGTAGTTGTGCCAAATGCTGACTCTGAAGTTGTGAGAGTACAGAACTGCCGGGGAACGGACTATCCATGGACTTTTACACAGTGCTGTGCCCAGTATAGCGCCGTTCAGACAGTAAGCTTCTGTGACGATCCCGGTTGTCCGTTTGAATGTTTCGGCTGCAACGTCACCTCCGTGTACAGCTCCTCCTGGGGCAGGATAAAAGCTCTCTACAGATAGGGAGTGATTGGCGTGAGAAAAGCTCTGGCCATTTCGCTTGCTGTCCTGGCTGCAGCCTTGAGCATAGCAGCTGTTGCCGGAGCTCATGAAGTCAGTCCTCCATTTCACGTTGGTGGTGCGCCCGTATACAATCCAGCCGCTGGTGATCAGCAGCATCCTGTGGTCGCGTTCGATGGAATCAATTACCTAGTAGTATGGCAGGAAAAACGAAGTAACTCGTGGGATATCTATGGTTCGCGAGTCACTGCTGAGGGAACCGTCCTGGATACGATAGGGATAGGAATTTCCAGCGCGGGCAGTTGGCAGGAGTCGCCGGCAGTGATATTTGATGGAACCAACTACTTCGTGGTTTGGGAAGACATGCGCGCTAGTGAGCGGGACGACATCTATGGTGCACGCGTGGGTGTGGATGGGGTAGTGCTGGATCCCGGCGGTATAGACATTGCCAGTGCCTCCAGCTGGCAGGAGTCGCCCGCGGTTGCTTTTGACGGAGACAACTATCTCGTTGTTTGGCGAGATGGACGTGGTCCTTCTGATTACTATGATATCTATGGTGCGCGCGTGAGCTCCGAAGGTATAGTCCTCGATCCTGACGGCATACCGATTTGTACCTCTGAGATGACGCAGATGAACCCTGCAGCGGCGTTCGATGGAACCGGTTTCCTGGTTGTATGGGAAGATATGCGGGTTGGGCATCGTGACATATACGGGGCACGTGTGAGCGTTCAGGGCGTTGTGGAAGATACTGCGGGTATACCGATTACGGCTCAGCCCTATAACGAAGCCGGGCCTGCTGTAGCTTCTGATGGCACAGATTACTTCGTAGTCTGGCAGGATGGGCGCAGTGGCGCTTGGGATATCTACGGGAAACGTGTCGCCTCAGACGGGTCGGTTATAGACACGTCGGGAGTGGCCATTTCCACCGAAGTCAACAATCAGGAAAGTCTGGCGATAGCCTATGATGGTGCCAACTACGTTGTAGTGTGGCATGACAGACGGATTGCGACAGATTGCAACATCACAGGTGCCCGCGTTACTCCTGGCGCCGTCGTCTTAGATCCTGAAGGGATTGACATCTCACTTGTTGAACGACACGAGACTAGCCCTTCTGTGGCGGTCGGAGCAGACGGGCTTCTAGTTGTGTGGGAGATGAAGTGTTACTATTCGCAATACGATCTCTACCAGTACGACGTGTACGCCGGTCGCATGACCTTGAGTGGGGAGGTTCTTGACCCTCAGGGTATCCTTGTCACGATGTCGGCCAATGAGCAAAGTCATGCTGCAGCGGCATTCGATGGCACGAACTATTTAGCTGTGTGGCATGACGATCGCAACGGTACAGATTTGGATGTTTGTGGAACACGCGTCAGTGTTGATGGGGTCGTACTTGATCCGGCAGGCATAGTCATTTCGGATGCCCTGGGAGATCAGGGGTATGCAGCAGTTGCGTTTGGCGGTGACAGCTATTTGGTGGTTTGGGAAGATTATCGTGGTGGATTGTCAAATATCTATGGTTCACGTGTGAGTCTTGATGGAACTGTACTGGACAGCGCAGGCATAGAGATTTCAGTTGGAGACAGTCAGAAATACGACCCTGCCGTGGCATTTGACGGCACCAATTACCTAGTCGTATGGTCCGATAATGCAAGCGGTTCCTACGACATATGTGGGACACGTGTAGACGCTGACGGAATAGTGTTGGATTCGAATGTTATATGCATTTCTACAGCTCGCGAAGGTCAATGTCGTCCTGCAGTTGTGTCCTCCACGACAAACTACCTTACAGTATGGGAGGATTTGCGCCACAGTGCAGGCTGTATCTGGTCTTCTGACATCTTTGGGTCCCGTGTATCCCATCTTGGTGAGGTGTTGGAGGGTGAAGGGATAGGGATCTCAGCAAAATATGGCTACCGGTTTAATCCTGCCGTGGCGTCTGATGGGATCCTGTACCTGGTTGTATGGGAAGAGGCAGGAGAAATCTTCGGAGCACGCCTTATCTGCAATGGCGTTCTGCTCGATTCGACTGCCGTATTGATTTCGAGAACTCCTGGAAGCAAACATGATCCCGCTGTAGTTTATGATGGGCTCTACTACTTCGTGGTGTGGGCGGCTTCCTGCAATATATACGGTTCACGCGTGAATCTGGATGGCACCGTTCTTGACAGCTTGGGCATTCCGATTTCGACAATGGCAGCTTGCGAAAGAAATCCAGCAGTGGCAAATGGTCCGTATTGCACAGCACTTATCGTGAATAGTTCGTTGACAGCTTCTCCTTATGGCTCTTGGCGAATCTGGGGGAGTATCTGGAGTGGTCCAACGAGTATCACATTCGCGTCCGTAATGGGACGGACAGAAGGCGGCTACGTCACTCTATCATGGCAGATGGGGGTAGATGCCCCAGTGTCGAGCTTCGTTATACAGCGTTCAGACACGCCAGAAGGAGAGTTCGTGGCTATGGACATTCCCGTTTTAAAGCACGGGAAGCTCTCCTACTCTTGCACGGATTACTCTGTTATCGGGGATAGGACCTACTGGTATAGGATCGTACTTGTGGGTTCGGGTGGTGAGGAAGCGTACGGTCCGATTGAGGTCTACGTTGAAGCCGTGCCTGCAGCATACCATGTCCATCAAAGCTATCCTAATCCCTTCAACCCTCTATGCACGATACTCTACGAGATACCTCATCACGTCCGTGTGAGTTTGAGAGTGTTCGACGTACGCGGCTCCCTCGTCCGCACGCTCGTCGACGCCCACCGCGAGCCCGGCAGCTACAGCGAGCTCTGGGACGGCAGGGCTGAGGATGGAAGCGAGCTCCCGAGTGGGGTGTACTTCTACCGGCTGGAGGCGGGGGAGTTCGTGGCTACGCGGAAGATGGTGCTGTTGAAGTAGGGTTAAACGATCCACGAAGCTTGTGAACTTACAGCTAAGAGAACTTGAGGGGCCGTTCAACTGCCGGCCCCTTGTTGTTTGGGGGCTCGGCCGTACGACAGGACTGACTAATGCTGTCGAGAATTACGTCTAACTAGTTGTGATGCAAGGCACTGCGGTTTGCCGGAGGTCCGTATTGTCAACGTACCGACACTAAGGAAGGTGTGGAGGAGGGCCATCGCGTTTTGACCTTAGAGGTTCACACCACTGCTCTAAGCCTGATAAGTGACTGTAACTTAATGCCCGACGCTTGACCCTGCCTTATCACAAGAGTATAATAGAGGCTGTTGGGGTGTATATTCCATCAGATCAGGCAAGCGGTAGAGACACGGTGCTGTCGATGTCATGGGCGCATTTCCGTGATGGTAGCGTGCCTTTTTGTTGTCTGTATACGGGCCGTCTCTGTGAAGTTAGATCTCATCCCGAGTGCTGACTGGGAAACCTACAACGTCATTAATTGCTATAATGAGTACGACCTCAACACGGAGATCGTTGCAACGCTCAATGGGGTGGTGCGCAGAAAATCACACGTGGATGGGGTCGGATGACCGTCGAGGCAACTAATTGGGGCAGGATTAAGTCCCTGTACAGATAACCCGGTGGTTGCCTGAGGGATGCCTCGTGCCATTTCACACTGAAAACCTCCTTTCCTTCCCCTCTCGCCCGACGAGGGCATTCCTGAGCCTGTCAAGCTGCACAGCGGTGCTTCTTTGTCTTCTGTGTGCATTGACAGGTCATGCGGAAAGTCTCGGCCGACTCCAGATGGACGAACTTGGAGGAGGCTCCATCTCCAGATCCACTTCACTTGGTCAGAGAGTGATTGAACTGGACGAATTGGGACCACCTTTTCAGATTAGCAAGCACCCGTCGATTGCTCCGATGGTCGGCTTCCAACGCACCCCTGCGCTGGTTTCTAATGGCACGGGTTACTTCGCTGCTTGGGCCGATGAACGAAGTGGTTCCACGAGGGATGTATACGGCACACGCATAGACGCCACCGGGACCGTCATGGATGTAGGAGGAATTCGCATCTCTGGGGCAGGGAGGGCACAGCCTGACTTGGCCGTTGCGTATGATGGAGTCAATTACCTTGTGGTGTGGTCAGACACGCGGGGGGGCGACAGCGACATCTACGGGGCGAGAGTTTCCTCTTCGGGCGCCGTGCTTGATCCTGGCGGCATTGCGATCTCGACCGCGGCATACAATCAGTCATATCCCGCTATCTCCTTTGACGGCACAAACTACTTGATTGTCTGGGTAGACACAAGAACTGGTAACAACGACATATACGCCACCAGAGTGAGTTCTTCCGGTGTGGTGCTTGATCCGGGTGGAATTCCAATCTCGAGAGACATCTATACCCGCGGGCGTCCGGCGGTCGCCTTTGGTGGCACCAATTATCTCGTTGTATGGGAAAACGAGGTGGGTTTTCTCCGTCTCATCCATGGAAAGCGAGTCAGTCTGTCCGGAACGCTACTTGATTACACCAGCATTCAGATTGGACCAGGTGCCGGGAGGTATGGTTACCAAACTTTTCCTGCCGTAGCTTTCAACGGAGTAGACTACGTGGTCGTCTGGAACGATCTCTCCCATCCTCCTTACGATATTCGAGGAATTCGTGTGACTCAGACTGGGCACGTACTTGACTCTTCGTACTTCTGGATATCAAACGTCTCCGTTAACTTAACAGAACCCGCGATAGCTTCTGCGGGATCAGCCTGCCTCGTGACCTGGCAGGATTCAGGGTCCGGCAGTGGCTTCGACATTTTTGGGATGACGTTTGACCAAACCGGTCAGCTGGTTGATTCGACCGCTATTGCCGTTTCGGCCTCGCACGGTGACCAAATTCTGCCCCAAGTAGCGGCCTGCGGAGTTGACTGGCTCGTCACTTGGCAGGACGCTAGAGGAGACTCCGGAGACATCTACGGAACACGAGTAAGCTCTTTGGGTCTTGTGGTTGATACAGACGGCATCCTGATAACAGCGATTGGAAGAGATCAACGGCTTCCGGACGTGGCCTTTGACGGAGCCAACTATTTGGCTGTTTGGGAAGATTTTCGCAATGGAGACAGTGACATCTATGGGGCACGTGTCACTGAGTTCGGACATGTGCTTGATCCGGATGGTATCGCAATCTCAGCGGCAGCTCAAAGAGCCGAGGTTTCTCCAGTTGTTGGTTTTGATGGAACCAACTATTTCGTGGTCTGGGCAGAGGAGAGCGGCGGGAGGTGGGATATCTATGGCGCACGTGTCGGTACGACGGGAGAGGTGCTGGACAGCAGCGGAATAGCCGTCTCGACTGCCGCAAGTTTTCAAAGGTTTCCGGATATGGCCTTTGATGGAGAAAACTACCTTGTGGTGTGGTGCGACCATCGCGAGGGGTCAATGGACATTTACGGGGCGCGAGTGAGTCCGTCGGGGACTGTGCTCGACCCTGGCGGGATAGGAATTGCGGTCTCGGCAACGGTGGGTCTCAAGTCATCCCCCTCGGTTGCCTTTGATGGAACGCATTACCTAGTGATCTGGGAGGGGTGGAGAAGTCAGAGTCAGAAGGACATCTACGGAACTCGTGTTGCCCCTTCCGGAGCCGTGCTGGATGTCGATGGAAAGGTCATTTCCGCTGCGAGCAATGACCAAGCGTCTCCGGGCGTAGAATGGGACGGTACGAACTTTCTGGCCGTATGGGAAGACAGTAGGAATGGCCACGACAGAAACATCTACGCTGCTCGCATCAGTCCCTCTGGTCAGGTCCTTGACCCTCAAGGCGTTGAAGTGTCAAATGCACATGGAGATCAGCGCCACGTGGCGCTTGCCTTCGATGGCACACATCACTTTGTTGTGTGGACAGACGAGCGCGGAGGTTCACTCGACATCTACGGAACCCGAGTTATGCGTTCGGGAATAGTGCTCGAGCCTGATGGCATTCCACTTTCTGCGGCAGGAGACCTCATGCCGCACCCCGCGGTGTGCCGAGGGTCTAGTTTCAGCTTACTGCTCGTCTATCAGCTGTCACATGACACGTTTTTCCAAGAGCCCTACTCCATCTGGGGTAATTCCTGGAGGCAAACTCTCAGCTTCTCATGGGTTTCAATAACGGGGAGCAGTGGCTGCCTGGAACTCTCGTGGGGCATGAGAATCAGCGCGGCTGAATCGGATTTTGTAATACAGCGTTCTGACACTCCTTTGGGACAGAGGGTGTTTTTGGACGCCTCAGTATCCAAACTAGGTGAGCACATGTTCTCTTCGATTGACTGCACCGTCCAGCAGGGTCGCACATATTGGTATTGGATTGTGTTCAAAGGTCCATCGGGCGAGCAGTCGTACGGTCCGATAGAAGTCTTCGTGGAGCGGCTGCCGGCTGAACACAGCATCCGTCTCAGCTATCCTAATCCTTTCAGGAAGACCTGTACGATACGCTTTGAGATGCCGCGCCCCGGGAAGATGAGTCTTAAGATATTTGACGTTTCAGGCTCTCTTGTGAGGACTCTCCTAGATGGCTGGAAAACTGCAGGCGTATACAGCGAGGTCTGGGATGGGGCGGGAAGAGACGGGCAAGAGCTCTCTCCCGGGATATACTTCTGCAGACTGGAGAGTGACGCCTTCGTGGCGGTGCACAAGATAGTCTTGCTGTACTGACGTACTCGCCACTGTTCGTTGTCGTGTGTCTTGGAGGCGCTCGATGAGGACTGTCACAGAGACTTTTAGGCGGTACTCTCCTCGTTTGTTGAAGCATCTATGGGGAATGTTGCTTCTCATACTCCTTTTTCCAATCGGACCGGTGAAGCCGGTCTTAGGTCTTGAGGCTTATCCGGGTGTCCGTCCAGCGCGAGGACACCGGCACCCGGCTGTTTCTCCGGCACTCGCACAAGCGTGGGATTCCCGTGCACAGACTCCAGGGGTGCTGACACCTTTGTTTCAGCGAGCGACCACTCAGGCGGGAACGCCCTTTCCCATTGGTGCCCCGCAACCCTCCTCCGCATGGGCACCCTCGGTTGCCTCTGATGGTTTGAACTATCTCGTTCTTTGGGAAGACTACCGTGACGGAGAGAGAGACATCTATGGGACTCGCGTGACGCCTTCAGGGCAGCTACTTGAGATAGGTGGAATAGCCGTGTCGACCGCATCCGGTAGTCAGTGCTCAACGGACGTAGCTTTTGACGGTGCAAACTACCTTGCTGTGTGGGAAGATCACCGTAACGGCACTTCAGACATTTACGGTGCACGAATCACACCTGCGGGTCAAGTTCTCGATCCCAATGGAATAGCAATCTCACCTGGAGACGGCAGGGCATCGCGTCCTGCCGTTGCATTCGATGGTACTAATTACTTCATCGTATGGGAGGACAGGCGTCTTGGCTTCTCATGTATCCATGGGGCACGTGTCACTCCCGCTGGACGCGTGCTTGAGCCTGATGGCATATCGCTCGCAACGGGACAGGGAGAACAATTCACTCCTGACTTGGAATTTGATGGCACCAATTATCTAGTAGTCTGGAACGATTGGCGTTCGCCCTTGCATCGGATATACGGTGCTCGTGTGACCCGTTCTGGCGTTGTACTTGACCAGCAAGGGATACGAATTGCATATAGTGGAGGCAAGCAGTGGCGCCCTTCCATCGCGTTCGACGGTACCAACTATCTGGTAGTCTGGGTGGAGTACGTTAGTGGCGCGTTTGATATCTACGGTACACGCGTGACTCCTGGTGGCACTGTACTCGACTTTATCACAATTAAGATCACAACGGGCTGGATGGCAACACTTGAAGGAGGAGGCCCGGCAGTTGCGTTTGACGGGGCAAACTACCTCGTCGTCTGGCAGGATCGGCGCAGAATCGATACGCGGTGGGGAACGGTCTACTGCGCGCGCGTGAGCATCTCTGGGGACGTACTGGACCCTGAAGGCACTAAGGTCGCTGATTATTGGAGGGTCATCGAGGGTAGCGACCCTAACGTAGCAACAAACGGCGCCGACTACATTGTGGTCTGGCGTGATGAGCAGCGGGGATTCTCAGAGATTTACGGGGGACGAGTAAATCTAGATGCAAGCTTGCCCGATGACCATCGGTTTGGCATTTCGTCGCCGCCAGCAGAGGAGCAGCTGAATCCGTCCGTTGCGTCTGGTGGTAGTTACCTGGTCGTTTGGGAAGACTATCGCAGTGATTTTGGCTCCATCTTTGGGACTCGTGTGAGTTCTTCTGGGATTGTATCCGATCCATACGGCTTCCCTGTTTCGGAGGGGGGGACGAGTGACCGAATGTATCCTGCCGCGGCCTCTGACGGGACAGACTACCTTGTGGTCTGGGAAGACTACCGGGATGGAACCAGTGATATTTACGCCTCCAGGATGACAGCATCTGGGAGCGTGCTGGATCCAGAGGGAATTGTTATCTCGAGCTCGTCCGGTTGTGAGTACAGCCCTGCCGTGGCGTTCGGAGACGGAGAGTATCTTGTGGTGTGGAGTGAGGAGCGCCAAGGAACTGCAAGTATCTGTGGGGCTCGTGTGAGCATGGCTGGAGAGGTTCTTGACACAGATGGAATTCCCATATCCTTAGGATCTTTCGGAAAACGATGGCCCGGTGTTGTCTTTAACGGAACGGATTATGTCGTGGTTTGGTCGGATGGACGAAATGGCTCTTGGGACATCTATGGATGTCGCGTGAGCCCCGATGGCAGTGTGTTTGAATCAGATGGAATCCCAATTTCGATTGCGACAGGTGAACAGTGTTCACCAGCTATAGCGTGTGACGGGACGAATTGCATGGTGGTGTGGGAGGATTCACGTGAGGAATCGTGGGATATTTATGCGGCACGTGTGAAAGGCAACGGACAAGTATTTGACCCGGAGGGCATTCCTGTTTCTACGTCGACGGGTTATCAGTTTTCCCCGGACATTGTCTTTGATGGGGCAAACTACGTGGTGGTCTGGTCTGACCAGCGCGCTGGCGCGAGTGATATCTACGGTGCACGCGTGAATCCCCAGGGAAGCGTCGGCGATCCCGCTGGAATCCCAATACACACTGGTGTCGACTGGCAGATATCTCCTTCAATACGTCGCGGTCAAGGGTGTGCCGCTCTCATAGGTTACGTCTACTTCATCCCTCCTGGGAGGCCGGGTGGCTCAGTTGTTTGGGGTAACTTCTGGGGGGGACCGACGGGTCTGACGTTTTCGTCAGTGCTGGCAGAGGGGGCGGGTGGGTGCGCTAACATCTCGTGGGAAGTCGCCTCTGAGGTGCCTGTGTCGAGTTTTGTCATTATGCGTTCGAAGTCAGAGGACGGCATCTTCCTGCGGCTTGATGCCCCAATATCCAGGGGCCCGGAGTCCTCATTCTCTTTCACCGACTGCGCAGTCCTGGCGGGGCACACATATTGGTACAAGGTTGGCCTTGCAAGTCCCTTTGGCGAGGAATGGTACGGTCCGATTCCCGTCTACATAGAGTCAGTGCCAGCGAAGTTTCTGGTACATCAAAGTTACCCAAACCCGTTCAATCCCATATGTTCGATACGGTTTGAATTGCCCGAATCGGAAAGGGTAGTTCTGAGGATATTTGATGTCAGCGGTTCTGCTGTAAGGACGCTCGTTGACGCTCGGATGGGACCCGGTGTATTCACGGAGACATGGGACGGGACAGCAGGGGATGGAAGTCAGTTGCCTTCCGGTCTGTACTTCTACCGACTTGAGGCAGGTGACTTCGTGGCTTCGAGCAAGATGGTCTTGCTTAGATAACCGCCCCGTCAATGCGTTGCCATTGGTATTCCCATCCAGTTTCGGTTGGGGCTGCGATTGATGCCAAAGCAGTTCGACCAACTCCTGGTGCTTTGCGTATAGAGGACCCGAAGATGTCTGGATCGCTGAGAAGCTTGTTCCTGGGGGTCGTCTGCACTTCTGCAACGGCATTCTTGAGTGTGGCCGCCCTCGCAGGATTGGGTGCCGGTGTCCGGGTTTTGGAAAGCGATGAATCTGGGATGACTCTTGAAATAAGAATCGATAGTCTTTTGGTCACGCCCCTGATTCGCGAGGGCAGTACTTTTCACTCGGTCGAGGTTCCTGGGTTTCTGATGACGGAGGAAGAAGGGCTTCCCCAGCTTCCTTACACGGCTGCTCTTGTGGCCATACCGTTTGGCAAGAAGGCACGTCTTGGCTCTATTGTGAACGAAACTGCGGTGCGTTCCGGCATCATACCCGTCCCTGTTTCAAGAGCCTCCGTCGCAGGAGGTGAGTTTCCTATGCCTGTGAGAGAGTTTGCAATGGACCAAGATTTCTATACAGGTAACTCTCCTTATCCGGCAGATGTGGCAACGGTTGGTACGCCTGCGACCTTGAGGCATCAGAGAGTCGTGTCAATCTTCCTTTTTCCAATAAAATACGCGCCTGCCTCTAGGGAGCTTGTGTATTCGAGACGGCTGAGCGTGAGAGTGGATTTCGTAGACGCTCAGAGGCGGGAGCCGCTGAATCGTGAACCCGCCCCTTCTTTCGAACTGTATTCGGAAGGGCTCTATGAGGGGCTCCTGCTCAACTATGAACAGGCAAAACACTGGCGTATGAAACCTCGATCTCGGGCCGCAGAGAATAACCTTCCACTGGCTCAGGCTCAGCACGAGTATAAGATCCCCATAGACTCAACCGGACTCTACAGAGTTGCCTGTACTGACTTACTGGAAGGGGATAGATCTCATCCTGTGGAGCAGGTGCGCCTTTTTGAGAAGTTCTACGAGGAAAGTGACCCCTCACCGTTTGAACAGACTGACGTGCCGGTTCACGTGGTTGATGCCGACTCAAACGGCTACTTTGACGGCACTGACTATTTTGTGTTCTACGGGCTGAGTTTCCGTGACCGGTTTCGAACTGATACTATGGAGGCGCGCTATAGCTATGATAATGTGTACTGGCTAACCGTGGAGGGTTCCCCCGGGCTGCACATGAGTGAGAGAAGCTCGTGGCCACACGCGCTGAATCCTCAGCAGGCGCAGTCATTCTTCCACACAGAGAGGCTTGAGGTTGACCGCCTCTACATGAACGTTCCTCCAAGGGTCGACATGGACTACTACTTCTGGAAAGATCATGCAGAGTACGACGTCAGTGAGTCTTTCTATGTCTATGCACCTGACACGACAAGAGCGTGGTCCGTAAGGGCGCACTACCAAGGACTTATCGAAGCGCTCCACTATGTGACTGTCATCATTGAAAACAGTAGGGGGCAGGTTGATACACTTTTCAACAGAGCAGCATTCGGGCCGTCAACCCCTTCTGCCAAGGTAGGGGTAACGTTGGATACGGGTCTGAGCATATCTGCTTCGCTTCTGGCAAGCGGCACCAATACCTTTAGATACATTGGAGAAAAACTATTGAATGGCAGTATCTACCCCGGGAGTGGTGCGTACTTCGACTGGTTTGAGATTGCTTACTTCAAGCGGTACGTGGCGCTCAACGGTGAACTCACATGCAGTAGTGGAGAGCTTTCGGGTGAAGTGGAGTTCCGAATCGGAGGATTCCCGTCAGAAAATTTACTCCTCTATGACATTACTGATCCGCTCAATGTGGAACGTTTGACCATCGAAGAATGGCAGACTACGCCGGAGAGTGACGGCCACTATCTTGTGTTTAGAGATCTGGTCGGTGTATCGCCCAAGCGATACGCAGTTGCGGATCTATCTGTACTCAGGCCCGCTCCCCAGGTTGTCTTAGATAATCCATCTTCCTTAGTCACTTCCGGTGCATCTAAGGACTATTTTGTTATTGCACATGATGACTTCGTCCCTCTCCTGGCACCTCTTGTCTCTCAAAGAGAGGATCATGGTCATCGGGTGGAACTCGCCAGCCTGAGTGACGTGTTTGATGAGTTCAACGGGGGAAGGCGATCATGCAGAGCCATAAAGCGTTATATGAAACACGCGTTCAACTCTTGGGGAACCCCCTTGTTCTTGTTGCTTGTGGGAGATGCAAGTGAAGACTACAAAGGGTGCGCTGAGGGGAGTGACCCAGATTTTCTGTCTTCGTATCTCATCCTGAGCCCCGTGGAGGGTCCGCTTGGCAAGGAGCTTGTCGGCAGCGACCAGTGGTACGTGACAGCGCTGGATGGAATAGAGGATGACTATCCAGACATGTACGTTGGTCGGCTGCCTGTAGGCAGTATAGACGAGCTTTCTTCGCTCGTAGACAAGATCGTTGCCTACGAAGCATTCTCTCCGGGACAGAGCTTCAGAGGAAGGGGGCTCTTCATTGCAGATGACGCTTACTCCAGCGCGCGTGGGAACTACTGTATTGTAACGGACGAGAGCGTCTTTGAGGGCATCTCTCTGAGTATGAGGCAGCTGATTGAGGAAAGCCAGGCTGTCCCTGATTTCGTCGCTGACACACTGTTCCTTTCTACTTATCTTGACACGTTCCCCTCTTGGCCTAAGCCGACATGCGTCTCCGTTAGCCAAATGCAGGAGTATACCCGCTCGAATGTCACCCCCCGACTCCTTGCGCTCATGTCTGAAGGCGGTCTTTTTGTAAACTACCAGGGGCATGGCAACAGAACTCGATTGACCGAGGAGAATCTGTTCATTGCTGACCAGTTTGTACGCGACGATGTATTTGTGAGTAATGAAAACAAGCCAGCCTTCTTCATCGCCTTTGCGTGTCACGTTGGCGATTTCGACAGTCAGAGTGAGAAAGAAGCTGGTGACTGTCTCGTTGAAAAGTTGTTGGTTGCACCTGATCGGGGGGCTATTGCCTCATTTGCGACCACTGCATTTGAGCATCTTCCAACGGGCACCCACGGCGATATGAACCATACCCTGTTCGATGCTCTCTTCGTCTCTCCCCCTACTGAAGACCTGAGAGGCAATAGAGGGATGAGATGGCTGCTTGGAGAAGTCGTTACTTCAGCCAAAACAAGGTTCCTAGCGGGGCATTATCTGAACAAACATATTGTAAGAACGTACTCTCTTCTTGGGGATCCTGGGCTGCGTATGGACGCGTTTCCACCTCGCTTGTTGGTCACGGTGAATCATTTGCCTTACACAGACGGTTCTTATCTTCACCTTTCTTCGCCTGATGATTCTGCTCGGATTTCGGCTTTCATAAGCGACGAGATTGCGGTTAATGCAAACTCCATCTGGATTGAGGAGTTGGGAGATGAGGGTCGGGGGACAATCCCTCTGGATGAGTATGAAGTCACAGTCTTGGCAGATACGATTGGGGGCGCTAGTAAGAAGTTTTACCTATACTTCCCGACTGTTCTGCATGCTGGAACTTACGACATTGGCTTGCATGCCATGGACGTTAATTCCCGTGAAACGCTCTTTCGGCTCACGGCTGACCTAAGAGTGGAATTTAGCTCACAAGGTGAGCCTATCGCTGATGGAACTGTAGTGCCTGCGAATCTCCCGCTGGAAATTCTAGTCGACTGTGCCACAATTTTATCTCAGGAGGAAACAAGCCTTCTCGTTGACGGCGTGCCCGTAGTTGCTAAGAAGGAACAGGTCGACCAGATAGGACGGGTATGGCGCCTTGAGGCCAACGTCGCTTTGAGTGACGGAGAACACCTTCTGGCTCTGGCCGTGGACGGTGTTGAGCGCTCCGTGACCGTAAGCGTGGCTGCAGGATTCGCCATGCGCCAAGTATTCTGTTATCCAAGTCCCTTCGGGAATGTAACCTCATTTAACTACGATCTAACGGGCTCACCCGTCAAGGTGTTGATTGAACTCTTTACGGTTTCAGGTCGAAAGATTCGGGAGATAGAGGGAACGCCCAGAGCTGGATACAACTCGGTCGTCTGGGAAGGGCGAGATGCCGAAGGGCATCGCGTAGCCAACGGTCTGTACATATACAAAGTGACGGCTACGGACGGTGAAGGTAGAGTAGTCTCGGAACTGGGCAAGGTCGTGAAGATAGAGTAGCGCATGCCCTCTGCTGCAAAAGCAAGGCAGCTAGGTTATTCCATGCCGGAGGTCGGAGTCGAACCGACACGGGGTTTGAAAGCCCCACCGGATTTTGAGTCCGGCGCGTCTACCAGTTTCACCACTCCGGCATAGTTCGGGCCGCACAAGTCGAAATAATGCTAGCAGTGGAGGGGGGTGCTGTCAAGAAAGGCGACCCATCGACGGTTAGCGCTGAGGCCTCGGTGCCCGCCTAAATCTCAATCACGTTCTCATCGGGATGCTTGAGGGCGAGCATGAGAAGAAGGTAGTCCTTCACGTGTCTGGTTATTAGATAGCGGCTTCTCACCATTTCTTTGGCGGCGAGGCCGATTCCTTTGGCCATGTCAGGGTCATTCAAGATCTGCCTGATTCTGTGAGCCGCCCCTTCAACGGATTCAATCAGAAAGCCCGTCACCCCGTCTACTATCTGCCTTCTTATCCCTCCTACAGCACTTGCCACGACGGGTTTTCCCTTCCACATTGCTTCGGTCACGGTCAGCCCGAAACCCTCTTTGATTGATTTCTGCACAACAACGGTAGCGGCCCTTTGCAGCGCATTTATCTCGAGATGGCTGTCCGCGGGCAAAAGCAGCACGTGGATGTCCGGGTCGTCCGCTGCCGCGGCCTCGACTTCTTCGAGCACTCTTTCGCCTTCAGGGTCGTCGTCTGCGGCCCCACCAGCAAGTACGAGCTGGCATTCCTCCTTCTTCTTGACGAGTCGGTAGAGCTCTATCACACCAACAGGATCCTTCAGGCTGTCGAACCGAGAAACCTGTAGAATAACGGGCTTCTCCGGGTCAATTCTGTACTGCTCCAGAGTGGAGGTGATGGCGGTCTGCTCAAGTTCAAGATTCTTCTGGCTTAAGGGATCGATCGAGGGCTCTATCAGGAATTGCACTACGGGGAACCTTCTCGCGAAACTGGGAATCGAAAACACGAGTGCGTCATATCTGAGCATGTAAGTCTTCAGGAATTCCCACACGAATTTCTCTGGTGCCGATACATCAACGTGGCAGCGCCAAACCCACTTTCCCCCGACCTTGTTCTTCAATTCAATGAGACCAATAGGCTGAGAATCGTGGATTACCGTGTTCGAATCGTCCAGCTGGATGGTTTCGAGGTTCTTCTTCGTAGTCTCCCTAAAAGTCTGAAGCATCTCAGAGGATATCTCGACTTGCCTTCCGTGGAGAGCGTTGTGAAAGGCCTTCGTAACCTCGAAGAAAGCAGTGTCTCCTTCTATTACCTTCCAGGATGCCTCCACCTCGAGCTCCTGAAGCAGCGGCACCAGCCGACTCAGTATCTCTGCTACGCCCCCGCCCCTCTTGGTGGAGTTCACGTTTTGAAGTTTCCACCCTTTTACCCTCTTGGCCAGCAGGCGGAGCTCCTTTATAACATCGGCGCGGACAATGGGCCTGTATTCATCCAGGGTCGGCTGCTTCATCTCGACCCTCCTGCGACCTCAGACTCTATAAGACTTATCACTCTGCGTCTTAGTTGATCCAGGGTCAGAACATAGGGGTCAATCTTGTCTATCTTTGTGGCAAGCAAATCGAGTCCCAGACTGTCAGCAAGCCATATCGAGAAGTCATTTGTGCGCCTCTCGTGTCTAAGTCTTGCCTCAAAGAAATGGTAAAACAGGGAGCGAAGACTTATCTTCCTGAGATGCTTACAGAATTCCTCCAGGGTTTTCGCCACTCGTCCCGTGGGCAGAACGAAGCTCTTTGAACGACGGAAGAAGAACTCGTTACCTCGCCGGGCCTGGCGTTTGTCTCCATATTCTTCGATGTGTTCCTCCAGAACGTCCAGGGTAGCCTCGCGCAGCTCCCTGATTGATGTGTAGTCCATAGGATCCACGCCGGCTAACTTCTCGGCCAGCATCTGATTGCGAATCTCGTCGCGGACCCAGAGCGCAAAATCTGAGCGAAAGTCCGGTGTAATATCGTGGTAATCAAGAAAAGCATGATGTGTGTGATAGAAGACGACCGCACCGTCAATGAATCTGAGGACATAGAGTAACTCAGTCAGATTGCGGGCCTTCTCACCAGTCAATTCGACGAGTCTCCGCTCACTGTAGAAGTAGAAAGGATTGCTGGCCTCTCTTTTCATGTTTGGATCCTCCCAGGGCGATTGTTCTTTATGACAGGTTAGAGCGGAATTGTCAACAGCGGTGTGAATGCCCCCCCATCACTATGCCAATGGTTCTAGTAAAGTCACAGCAAAGACGCAGAGAACAACGGACACTCGGCACGGTATCCAGGAAAAGGGTAGACAGGCGAGCACGGCATTGAGGAAGAGGGGAGACTGGGTCACAGCACGCACGAATAGGGGCCCAGGACTGGCTTCCGGGACAGAGGACTACTCGAAGGCATACGTCTTCGCGTCGACGAGTGTTGTCAGCTCTTCCATAAGTGAATTTAGCCAGAAGTTGACGTCATTCTTGGAGGTAGAATCCCTGGAGGCTCGTATCTTCTCTTTTCGCTCCTCTTCGGGCATCTCGAGGGCTCTCTTCACAGCCTCCGCCACGCCCTCTGAGTCATAAGGGTTGACTGTCACGGAGTGTTTCATCTCTTCGTGGGCGCCGGCGAATTCGCTCAGCAAGAGAACTCCTTTTCCTTCCACCTGGCACGCAACGTATTCCTTTGCCACAAGATTCATTCCATCTTGAACAGGTGTAATCAACATCAAGTCTGCCATTCTGTAAAATGGAACCAGACTCTCTCTGTCGAGAGAGGAGTTTATGCAGATGATGGGTTTCCATTTGTGTGTCCCAAATCTTATGTTGAGCTCCTCAATCTTCTGCAAGACTCTTTCGGACAAGTTCCTGTAGGCCTGTATCTTTGAACGACTGGGTGCAAGAACCTGAATAAAGACGAAATTTTCGAGGAACTCCGGATATCGCGAGAAGAAAATGTGGAGTGCCCTCAGTTTCTCCGGGATGCCCTTTGTATAGTCAAGGCGGTCAACTCCGAGCCCCACCTTTTTCCCGGAAAGTGAATACTTCTTCTTTAGACGCTCTATGCTGGCGAGAGTCTTCTGGGAAGTGGCTATATCGTTGAACATACGGAAGTCGATTCCGATGGGGAACGATTTGACAGAAGTGCACTTCCCGCGGTACTCGACGTCGCAACCATGGTTACGGACCTTTGCCCCCAGGCACTCCTTTGCAGAGGCCAGGAAGTTCTCACAGTACCTGTCCAGGTGAAAGCCGATCTGGTCACACTGGAGAAGACACTCGAGAATCTCTCTTTTCTGACCGCAGAAGCGAAAGATGTCCCAGGGGGGCCACGGTATGTGCCAGAACAGGGAGATCGGCACGTCGGGCCTTTCTCTTTTTATGGTGCGAGGGGCGCACGCAAAGTGATAGTCCTGAATCCATACGATGGCAGGCCGTTCTCCGATTTCCTTGACTACCTCCATGGCAAAGCGCTCGTTGACCGCCTTGTAACCTTCCCAAAAGGATCGTCTGAATCGCAGAGCGTCAATCAACATGTGGCACAACGGCCAGAGGTACTGATTTGCGAATCCGTAGTAGAATTTCTCTCTTTCCTCTCTCGTGAGCCAAATTCTCTTCAGCTGATACGCGGGCGCTTCGGGGGGTACCCAGAGCTTGTCTTCAGAATCAACGAAATCCCTGTCGGCACTTCCGTCTCCCCAGGCCACCCACACACCGCCAAGTTTCTGCATAGCAGGCTCAAGGGCTGAAACCATTCCACCCGCGGGTCTCTCGCAAACGACATCGCGGCTCGTACGTTTGTGGCGGTATGGTTCTCTGCAAGAGACAAGTATGATGTTTGGCCTCTGGTTGTTGGCTGTTCTGATCACGCGTCCTTTTCCCCTAATTGATTGAAATACAAGAGGATAAATCTCCTCTCCGTCATTCAACGGCTGAGAATCTTACGTTTCTGCAGACAATGTGGCTGAGTAGAATGACCTAGAAAGAGGGCATTCCTATGATAAACTAGCCAAGGAGAAACTTCAAGTTCTATTTGTCACACTGTCTTTCAGGGCCTTGGCCGTAAGGAGAAAGCGTGTCGTGGGGCGGGATGTAAAGGTCAAACCAATACTTATCTTGGGTGTAGGAAACAAGCTTCTAAAGGACGAGGGGGTGGGAGTCCATTTCATAGAGGCCCTTCAAAAACAGAAGCTTCCTTCTGATGTAGAAGTTGAGGACGGCGGCGCCAGAGGCATAGACCTCCTGGCCCTTATCAGGGGACGCAAGCTCGTAATCATTGTCGACGCTGCTCGAATGGGGAAGTCGCCGGGAACGGTGCGCACTTTCGAGCCTGCCGAGATCATCGAGAAACACACCAGGGGCTTTTCCGTCCACGGCGCCAGCCTGGCAGACACGCTCAAAATAGGCGAACATCTGGGTCTACTACCCGACATCGTAATAGTGGGCGTCGAGCCCGAGACGGTCGAGATCGAAATCGGCCTGAGTGATACCGTGGCCAAATCAATGAAGAAAATCCAAAAGCTGGTTGATAAGATAATCCGCGAGAGAACTTCCAGCGGGGCCAGTTAGCAGGCCGCGATCAGACTTTGGGGAGACGCGGAGAGTACGGCAGGCTCGACAACGCTCTCCTACTTGATGAAGATTCTCCTTATTCTATTGGTCCAATCCTCGAGGATTCCATAGAGGGAAGGAACGATCACGACGGTGAGAAAACTGGAGGCTATGAGCCCCCCGATGACGCACCTCGCCATCGGGTAATACATAGCATTACCGACGGCGGTTCTTCCGAGCGCCAGCGGTGTGAGGCCGAGCACGGTCGTGGCGGCAGTCATGAGAACGGGCCTGAGTCTCTGGCTGGCTCCGCGGATGATCGCTTCCGTACGCTCCATTCCTTCTTCTCTCAGCCTGTGAACTTGATAGATTAGTACTATCCCGTTGTTCACGACAATTCCTATAAGGATGAGTAACCCCACCTGAGCCATGATGTTAAATGGCGTTCCTGTTGCGAAGAGAAGCCAGCTTACTCCCACGAAAGCGAAGGGGAGGGCAAACATAATCGCGAACGGATGTACGAGCGATTCGAACAGGGAAGCCATCACCACATAGACGAGCACAAGCGCCAACAACATGTTGACAAGAAGCTCCTGTTGCGTAGCACTTTCCTCTTCGAAGAATCCGCCGTAGCTCCAGGAATATCCCGCCGGGAAGTGCATGTCGGAAAGAACGCGTGAGATTTTCCTTCGAATACTCGGTGTGTCGCTTGCCTCGTAGTGGGCAGTCACTACAGCGACCGTTTTTCTCTGTTGTCTCTCAATTTGAGCCGGGCCTCTTTGAACGGTGAACCTGGCTACAGATGAGAGCGGGACGAGTTCACCCGTATTGCTTGTCAGATTGAGTCTCTGTAGGTTTCCAAGGTTCTGCCGGTCTTCCTCCCTGACCCGGGCCCAGATTTCCACCTCTCCCTCGGGTCCTCGGAACCTGCTAACGGGTACGCCTCTGAAAAACATGGCAACGGCACTTGCCACCTGGGAGGACGAGAGTCCCTTGTGAGCCACGAGTTCTCTGTCGACGACGACCTGTATTTCTTCTCTGCCTTTCTCTCGCTGCGTGTCAATATCCTTGAGCTCCGGGATGAAGTCCAAACGGCGCGCCGCCTCATCGGCCAGACTCAGAAGCAAGGGGCCCGCATCGCCAAAGATGTTCACGCTTATCCTGCCCTCTCGTCTCGTCTCCTGAAGCCCTCCTAGCCTGAGTTCGACCCCCGGAAGGTCGGGAAGGCCCTCTCTGAGTATCTTTCTTATCTCATGAACGTTGTCCTCGTCCGTGTATTCGGGGTATGGATAGACACGAGTCACGGCATAGTTATCAGCAAAAACGCTGTACAGTGACTTAAGGTGAATTTTCTCAGAATTCTCGACCACGAACTCTTCGACCTTGCTCACGTATTGCTCTGCAACAAGATGGTTCACATTCTCCGTGAACTCGTACCGTATGGGGATGTCATCGACCTTTACTCCTGAAAAAGCGCTCTTTTCCATCTTGGCGAAGGGGAATATGAAACTGACAAAAACGACCGCCATTATCCCGCCCACTTTCCACCTGTGCGCAAGTGACCACGTAAGAAATTTGCGGTATCGATCGGTGAGCTTCTTGATGAGATCAGACGAATGCTCACGCACAAGATGACCGAATCTGTGCATGAAAAGCGGAATCAGAGTCAGTGATATCAGTAGTGAGCAGAGAATAGCGGCAAAAATCGTCTTCCCCGTCTCTCCTATCCAGACAGATATTTCCGTCTTCGCTCCAAGAGTAAGCGGCAGGAACACGATTATTGTGGTAAGGGTGGACGTAACGACAGCAGGCAGGACCTCACGAGTTCCGGCGACCGTCGCGTCGGTCGGAGTTGCCCCGGATTGCCTGTGCCTGAAGATGCTCTCCAGCACGACCACAGCGTTGTCGACAAGCATGCCTACGGAGATCATGAGTCCCATCATAGAGAGAATATTGAGGGAACGGCCCGCAAAGAAGATGAAGACGCAGGCAGAAACTATTGAGAAGGGAATGGCCAGTCCGATGGCCAAGGTGGCGGCGATGTTTCTGAGGAAGAAGTATAGAACCACACACGCCAGAATTGCGCCTACAAGTCCGGCCTGGAGAAGCCCGTTCAAGCCGCTGAGTATCTCCTCGGAAATATCCAGAAAGGTCAGTATGGAAAATCCCTCCAGGGCGGGATCCTTGCCAATTTCTTCGAGTCGCTTCGTGGCGTCCCTTGCGACCCTGACGGAGTTGTAGCCCGATTCCTTCATAACTTCTATGCCGACCGCGCGGTCTCTGTCGAGGTGGCGCCCGTAGTCAAGCTTGGGTTCTTCGTAACGGATTTCGGCTACGTCTTGGAGCGTGAGATTTCCTCCAACGGGAAAGTTTCTGATTTCTCCCAGGGTCTTGAAATCTCCCAGCACCCTGACCGAGAATTTATCTTCCCCTTGCTCCACTCTCCCTGCGCTGACGTTTCTGTTTGCGCGGGACAGCCTCGAGAGTAAACCTGCCACATCAACGGAGTGCTTCTTGACGCGGTCCAGGTCCAGCTCTATGGAGATTTCCTTCTTCTCGACTCCGTACAAGGTGACCTGCGCGATTCCAGGGACCTGTCGCAGAGGATTGACGACTCTTTTCTCGATCAGGTCGTAGCTTTTGGAAAGGTCCTTTCCGGAGGAAATCCGCAGGACGAGGATGGGAATGTCCGAGGAACTGAATCCTTGCACGAAGATTTGGTCCACGTCGTCCGGGAGTTCGGAGCGGACCCTGTCGATCTTCTCGCGTGCTTCCACCCGGAGAATGTCAATGTCAACCCCCCAGTCGAATTCGAGGAATACGTGTGAGCCCTCCGAGTCGGAATACGAGTATATTTTTTTCAAGCGGCTCATGGTGCTCAGGGCTTCCTCGAGCGGTCGAGTTATCTCTTCCTGGACCTGAGAAGGGACAGCGTTCGGGTACGGCACGTTGATGTAAAGCTGCGGAAAATCGATGTCAGGGAGAAAGGCGAGCGGCAATCGCGTAATGGAGAGAAGTCCTGCAGCAAAGAGCGTGAAGATTATGGCAATCGTCGTAACAGGTGAGCGTATTACGAAACGTGCAATGCTCATGTGCTATTCTGACCTGTCTACGGTCGCGTAAACCGCGGGTATTACGAAGAGAGTAAGGAAGGTGCCAAACAGAAGGCCACCAATGACGGTGACAGCCAGAGGCACTCTAAGTTCGGCCCCTTCTCCGCCGGACAGAGCCATCGGCATCAGTGCGAGGACGGTAGTGGCCGTTGTCATCAATATCGGTCGCATACGCACCCGGCCCGCCGTAACGAGGGCTTCTGTCTTGCTCATTCCTTTTCTTCTGAGTTGATTGGTGTAGTCCACGAGTACGATGGCGTTGTTCACGACGATGCCACACAGGATGATGGTTCCGATGAGAACCATTACACTGACAGCAATCTGAGTGATCAACAGTGCGACCAATATCCCGATTGCCGCGAGAGGGAGAGTAAACAGTATCACAAACGGATGTATGAATGATTCAAACTGAGAAGCCATCACGAGGTATACAAGAAACACAGCAAGGATTAGTGCGAATCTCAAGCTTCCGAAAGATACGCTCAGTTCGTCACTTTGACCACTGAGTGAGGCGGAGAAATCCGGGGGCATGGGCACGGTCTGTATGGCCTGTCTGATCTGCGAAGTCGCGCCACCGAGGTCGTGTCCGATAAGGTTTGCGGAGATGATTGCGGCTCGCTGTTGGGAGACTCTGGTTATCTCGGCGGGGCCCCGTTCCAGTTCTACCCGCCCGACTGAAGCCAGCTGAATCGGCATTCCGTTGTTGTGTCCCACTATAAGGCTCGGTAGTTCCTCGATTGAGCTGCGTACTTCGTCGGTATTTCTCACGAGAATGTCTATCTTGTCTTCTTCGCGTCTGAAACGTGTTGCAACCTCTCCCTTGAGAGCGTTTGACAGAGCTCTGAAGGCCTGAGAAGCATCTATACCCATGGAAGACAGGCGTTCTCGGTCTAGAATGATGTGTACCTCAGGACTGCCGATCTTCATGGTGCTTCTAACGTCCTTGATAACAGGAATGGTTCCCAGGCGTTGTTCGATGCTGGAAGAGATGGCCCTGAGCTGCGCAACGTCGTAGCCGAATACTTCGATTTCTATTGGAGTCCTGAAGCTGAAGTAGCTGGGCCTACTTAGGTCGTAGGTGAGGCCAGGCACGGAATCCAGGATTCTTCTGATTCTTTCGGTAACCCTCTCCTCTGCAGCCGCATCACTCCTTCGTTCGAGAACCACGGTGACCTGGGCAATGTTCTCTTCCTTGACGGTTGCAGTGAACTGGCCGAGAAGGGTCGAGCCCGAATTGCTGAAAACCGTCTTTATCGATGGGATTTCCGTGATTTGCTTCTCTATCGCTGAAACAGTTCTGTCTGTTGCCAGTAGTGAAGTTCCCTCGGGGAACCGAAGATTAAAGGTAAATTCCCCCTGTGATACCGGCGGTATGAGCTCAACACTTAGTAGCGGTGAGAGCAGGAGGGTGAACGCAAAAACGGCAAAGGCGGTCCCTATGACCAACCCCTTCCTCTGCAGAGCAGTTCTTATGGCATTGGGATAGGCGGCGTATGCCCTCGCCATTGCGCGGTCGAAGAGTCCGACGGGAATGGAAATGACGAACCGAAGGACTCTGCCGAGAACGCGAAAGACCTTGCCCAGGGCTCGAAAGAGGACGCCGAAGATACGCCGAAGCACCCGCGCGACCAGCAATCCCACTAACGCTATCCTTGAAGCTGTCACCCTCACGATTGAACGGACGAGGCGTACGACAACGAAATTGCTGATTGCCGAGAACGCCCGTCGCCACAGCCGACGCAGTCTGCCCGGTTCTTTCTGGGGCGCAGACGTATCGGGTGCCTTGGCTCTCGGCACGACGGGTATCTTCTTCAAGGAAAGGGCGGAGAGCATGGGCACCAGTGTGAGAGCGACAATGAGGGATGCAATGAGAGCAGCGCTTATCGTAAGAGCCTGGTCGCGGAACAGCTGGCCCGCTATACCCTCCACAAATACCAGGGGCAAGAAAACGGCAACAGTTGTCATTGTAGAGGCGACCACCGCCCTGCTCACTTCGGCTGTTCCGGTACTCACGGCGCTGTGAACCGAGGCCGTGTTCTGCTGTTTGTGTCTGAAGATGCTTTCGAGCACGACGATGGAGTTGTCTACCAGCATTCCTACACCGAGGGCCAGGCCTCCAAGAGACATTATGTTCAGCGAAATCCCCAGCCTGTACATGACCAGAAACGTCGCAATGACTGAGACAGGAATCGATAGGGCGATGGTAACGGTGGTTCGGATGTCCTTGAGAAACAGCAACAATACGATGATGGCGAGAATGCCGCCCCAGAAGGCAGCGCTCATTACTTCAGACACCGATCTCTGGATAAAGATGGAGTGATCTGACGCAACGTTAGCGGTGATCCCATTCGGCAAAGAGAGCCCACCGAGCCTTCTCCTGACTCCACGGGCCACGGCAACTGTGTTGGCGTCGCCCTCCTTGTAAATGGCAACCTCGACTGCTTCCTCTCCGTTGAGTTTGGTTATGGTATCACGTTCCTTGTGGCTACTTTCTATATGCGCTATGTCACCCAGGAGAATCGGCCTTCCTTCGACGTATGCGATGTTCACTCCGGCCAGCTCGTTGACGTTCTGAAATTCATTCGTGGTTCTTACCAGAAACTCGGATTCTTCGTCCTTGAGGCTTCCACCGGCAACGTTGACGTTCTCTCTTCCGAGGTGTGTCGTTACCTCAGTTATGGGGATTCCAAGAGCCGCAAGCTTTCCCTTGTCTATGTCAACGTGAATTTCTTCCTCAAGCCCTCCGCTTACCTTGGCGGCGGCAACTCCTCTCAGGCCCTCCAGCTCTTTTTTTACCAGCTTCTCGGCCGCTCGCCGCAGTCTCAGTAGATTGTTCGCGCCCCCAGAGACTCTGAGTCTCATAATCGGGTCCAGCGAAGGATCAAAGCGCAGAATGGTAGGTTTCTTGACCTCCCTCGGGAGTTCAACCAGGTCAAGTTTCTCTCTAACGTCCAGAGCAGCAAGGTCCATTTTTGTCTTCCAGACGTACTCAAGTGTGACCTCAGACTGGCCGGGCCTGGACACGGACCTGACCTTCGCAAGACCCGGGAGTACTCCCACGGCCTCTTCAATGGGTCTGGTGACAAACTGTTCCACCTCCGCAGGCGCTGCGTCCTCATATTCTGTCTGGATTGTGAGAGAGGGGTAGGAGATGTTAGGCAGGAGCTCGACGCGAAGTCTCCCAAGAGAGACCAGGCCGAAGACGATAACAGCGGTGACTATCATGGAAACCGCTACGGGTCTTTTTATGCTGGCATCGGTGATTTTCATGCTTTAAACAAATACAGCAAGAAACCAGGACAGGCTTCATTTCTCTGTTACGATTTTTAGTTTGTCACCCGACTTGAGACCACCGTGGCCAACGGTGATTACAAGGTCGCCCGGAGAAAGGCCCGAGAGAATCTCCACGAACTGACCGTCCGTAATGCCCGGCTTCACCTCCATGCGGGATGTGGTGTCTGATTGCGCCACGAAAACGTAGTGAACATCGTCCTCGCTGACCAGTGCTCTCCTGGGAATCGTGAGCGCGGAATCGTGCGTTGCGGCGGTGACGCGCGCCCGCACGAAGGTACCCGGGCGTATGTGAAAGCCAGGGTTGTCCAGGTAAGCGGTCAGCTTAACGGTCCCTGTTCCCTCGTCTATCACAGGACTTATCAGGGCAACTTGAGCCTCAAGCAAATCAGGAGAGCTGGACGGGATTTCAACGATGACGGGCTGCCCGATTCTAACGGGCCCGGCTTCGCTTTCCGGCACGTGGAATTTGACGACAAGCGGGTCAAAATCGGCCACAGTCGAGACGTGCTTGCCGGGAGTAACCGTCTCACCCAGCTGAACGTTTCTTTCGGTGAGGATGCCTGAAAAAGGGGCCACTATCTCGGTCTTGTCAAGTGCGTAGCTTGCCCTTGCCTTCGCGTGCTTGGCCTCTTCCCATCTAAGCCTCTTCTCGTCGAACTCCCTGGAGCTCAAGATACCTCTCTTCTGAAGCTCCTCGGCTCGTTGCCACTCCTTCTCGGCCATCTCGAGGTCTATGCTTGCCTTTTCAAAATCGAGTCTTTCCTGTGTATCTTCGATTTTGACGAGAACCTGTTCCTTGCTGACCCTGTCACCTTCTTCTTTCAGAATCGAGGAGACTTGCCCTGTTGTCTCCGCCAGAAGTTGAGCGGTGCGCTTGGCTTCGAGCGTCGAGGTGGCAGTTACGTAGGAACACACAGTTCGTTTGGACGCCGCGGAGACTTCGACAGGAACACCTTCCTTCTCATCGTTCTCATCGTTCCCCTTCTTGTTGTCGTCCTTCTTCTCCTCGGTCGAAAGTGAATCCTCGTTCGCTGCACCTGCCCGGTTACCCTTCTTGCCCTGGCAGGAGGAAAGACTGAGGGTCAAGAAAAGGGCCAAGGCAAACGAAATGAGAAAGGCTGCTCGTCTCCTGAGATGGGAAGTCGAGCCGCCTTCTGTGGCCGCGGTCGGCTGCTGATGCCACGTTCGGCCATCTGATAAACTCAGTATCGAACGCAATTGTTACTCTCCTTCTGGAAATGGATTCTCGTACGTAGAGTGCCTAAAACCCACCTCAGCGCCACCTAATTACTTCAATAATACCAGTCACAATGGTAATACGAAACGAGAAGGTCGTAAGTTTCATGTTCTCACAGGGGTCTCGGGCCGCAAGGCCCTGCAACTTTGCCTATATGCGAGTTCCTGCGCAGGATAAGGGCGGCCCGCTCAAGGGGCAAAGAAGGCGAAAGGGCATCGCTGGTAACGACGCCCTTCTGCTAATCGCTCTGGTCAGAGACTGGCCGAGCGCCCCGGATGCTCGGGGTGGCGTGGCCGGTCGTCCCCCTCTCTCAGGCTGTCTTCAGCACGTCCACGAGTTCACGCTTGGAATCGTAGATTCTCACTTCCAGAGGCAGCTTGCCGCTCAGGTCGTGAGTGGCGCAACCGAGGCACGGGTCGTAGGCCCTGAAAGCCATCTCAACTTGATTCAGGACCCCCTCTGTAATCTTCGTGCCGGCAGTAATCAAACCCTGTGCCGCCTTCTTTATTGACATGCAAATAGGAGCATAGTTGTTTGTTGTTCCGACAATCAGATTTGCCTTCTCGACTATCCCTTTCTCATCGGTCTTGTAGTGATGGAAAAGAATTCCGCGCGGGGCCTCTACCACACCGACTCCCTCCGTAGGAGTCTCCTTGGGAATCGTCCTTATGTCAGTGCTCGTAATCTCCGGGTCCTCGGCGAGCTTAAGGACTATCTCGGCCGCATTCATGATCTCAATTATTCGTGCCCAGTGAGTCGCCAGAGTCTGATGTACGGGCTTTCCTCCTAGAGTCGAGTACATCTTCTCATACTCTTCTTGCGCCAGGGGCGTTGACATCCCCTCAGAGACGTTAAGCCTTGCAAGCGGGGCAGCTCGATAGACACCACTGTCCTGTCCATCAACAAACCCCTTCCAGCCTACTTTCTTGAGATATGGGAACTTCAGGTAGCTCCAAGGCTCCACATGTTCTGCGATGTGGTCCAGATAATCGGCGCAAGAGAACCTGGCGAATTCTTTACCCGTTGTGTCCACCACGCGCACGTCGCCGTCATAGAAGTTGACCTTGTTGTTCTTGTCAACCAGCCCCATGTAATAGGTCTTATGGGTGAACGTGTCGCTCAGAATAAGATCAACGTAGGCCTTGTTCTTTAGAACCACGTCTTCAAAGATTTTGAACGTGAACTTTCCGAACTCGACGAGGCTCTTTCCTATCTCGATGCAGCGATCCCTTTCCTCATTGTTCAGGCCCTTAGCGACTCCCCCGGGGAGACCTGATACGGGATGGATTATCTTGCCTCCAAGCATTCCCACTATCTCGTGGCCCATCGCTCGTGCGTTGATAACTGTCTTTCCGGCCTCAATGCCGACTTTTGCGATGAGACCAAGGATGTTTCTTTCCGCCGGAGGGGCGGTCGGACCAACCACGAAGTCAGGAGCAGCAAGAATATAGAAGTGCGTAGAGTGGTCAGCCACGTAGAACGCACTGTAGAGAAGCTCTCTCAACTTCTTTGCAGCACTCGGCGGGTCCACGTGGAAGACGGCGTCACAGGTCTTCTGAGATGCCATGTGGTGAGCTTCCGGGCAGACACCGCATATTCTGGGAGTAATGCGGGCGACCTCTTCGACCGGTCGGCCCTCACAGAACTTCTCAAAGCCTCTAAGCTCGGGCACTTGAAGGTACGCGTTTGCCACGTTTCCCTTGTCGTCCAGAAAAATCTCGATTTTTCCGTGTCCCTCAAGTCTTGTTATCGGATCAATTGATACCTTTTTCATTTAGTCTTCTCCTTCCTCAACCTGTCCTCTTCTTCCTCAACCCGTCCTCGCTCTCCTGAGCAAGGAGTTCGGCAGCCCGAATCTATAGCAGTAACCCACGGGGTCCACTATTTCGCCTATAATTCGCTGGATTTCCTCGGGGTCAGTTGAATCCACTATCGAACCCAGAGCACTCAGAAGTTTTGCGCCCTGGTCAGTCACTTCTGGCGGCGGCCCGTAGCAGCCCCTGCATGGCATGTTTCCCTTTATGCAGAGTGTGCCGCAGCCGCTTCTTGTTGCAGGGCCAGCACAGATAATCCCTTGTTCCAGGAAACAGATCTCCGGATCCGGGATTATCTCCCACGGCCTGTAGAACTTCTTGATCTTCTTCTCTTCGCGCTTTCTTTCACACTCGTCGCACACAGTCTTCTCGCCCGCTCCGACTACCGAACCCTTAGGGGGGAGCTTGCCCGTGACGATGGCCTCAAGAGCGGCCCAGGTCTGGTCTGGCACGGGAGGACAGCCGGGCACGAAATAGTCAACGTCTACTGTCTGTGCCAGCGTGTCCACTCTTTCGTAAAACTCGGGAAGGCAAAGCTCGCCCTCTTCCACTTTGACTTTGAGTTGCGGCATCACGCCATCCGGGTTGTCGACAGACGGGACCTCTTTGAAAACTCGGTTCAAAAGGCTCTCGCGGGAATAGAGATTAGCTAATCCTGGAATACAGCCCTCGTGTGCACACGAGCCGTATGCTATAAGGATCTTTGCTTTCTGTCGTAAGAGCTTTGCCATGTGCTCCTGCTCGCTGTTGCGGATGGCACCGTTGAAAAGCACAACATCCATGTGCTTGTCAGGCATGGCCTCGACGTCTTTGTATTTGAAATCAAGTGCCACAGGCCAAAAGAGAATGTCTGCGGCAGCCGCGACATCGAGGATCTTCTCCCTGATCTCGAGCACCGCTATCTCGCATCCTCCGCAGCTTGCTGCCCAGTACAGCCCAATCTTCAACTTGTCGCTCATAGCGTTCCCTCCGGGCTTAAATATCTACACCTTCACCTCTTCGTCGGCACACTTTGCTACTTCTTGTTTGGTCTGTGCCACTACACCATCCCAATCCAGCGGGCCGAGCTTCCGGATATTCTCGGTTATGTCCCTGACGACATGCGCCCACCTCTCTCCTTCCGAGGCCGAGACCCATTCGAGCTTCACGCGCTCCTGGTCAACTCCGAGCTGCTCCAACATTTTTTTAAGCAGCGTGTATCGGCCCAGGGCCCTGAAGTTCCCACTTGTGTAGTGGCAGTCTCCAGGGTGGCATCCGGCTATCAGGACCCCGTCAGCACCTTCCTGGAGTGCCTTTATCACGAACGTGGGATCCACTCTCCCACTACACATCACCCTTATGGGCACAAGGTTGGGAGGATACTTTATCCTGCTTGTGCCGGCCAAATCGGCCCCTGTGTAGCTACACCACCGGCAAAGAAAACCTACAATCTTGGGTTCAAAATTCGCGCTCTCCACAGAACACTCCTTCCGGCTTGAACTGGGCCAGCGACTTCAATGACATCGCTGACCCGCGTACGTATCAGCGTCAACGTGCCGCGCCCCCTGGCATCTTCCCCAGCGGGCGGCACATCTCTTCCGGGCGCATTCTTAAATCACCGAAAGAGCACCCTCAATCTCGGCAAACATCTCCTCGTCGTCAAACCCATGCTGGGTCGCGGCGCCGGCAGGACAGGCGGCGACGCACGTACCGCAGCCCTTGCACAAAGCTTCTTCCACAACCGAAACGTTCTTCTCTTCGTCAAAAGTAATGGCGTTGTATGGACACAGCGCGATGCATGTCTTACAGGCACCGCAGAGTTCTTCGTTTATGAACGAAGTGATTGGCTCAAGCTCAAACGTTCCCCTGTCCGCCATGGCCAGAGCTTCGGCCGCAGCGGCTCCGGCCTGCGCAACCGTATCGGGAATGTCTTTGGGCCCCTGGCACGCGCCCGCCAGGAAGATGCCGTCAGAGGCGGTATGCACAGGGCCGAGCTTGGGATGCCTTTCCAGGAAGAACCCTTCGTGGCTACAGCCTATGTTGAATCTTCTGGCAATCTCGGCCGCGTCGCGCCGTGGCTCAAGCCCGTTACCAAGAATCACCATGTCAGCAGGCACTCGCCTAACCAAACCTAGGAGAGTGTCCTCACAGATGACTATGAGCTTCCCTTCCTCCTCTGGTGTCTCGGCCACGTCCGTAACTTCAGCTCCTTTGCCCCTGATGAAGATAACGTCCTCTTCCATGAGACGGTTGTAGAACTCCTCGTATCCCTTTCCGAACGCCCTTATGTCGATGTAGAACTCATAGACTTTTGCAGCGGTCTTCTCCCTCACCAGATGAGCGAACTTCATCGCATACATACAGCACACGCGTGAACACCATTCGTTGTAATTCCGATCTCGACTGCCGACACAGTGCAGTATGGCGACGCTCTCGGGCTTCCTACCGTCCTTAAGTACGATGTTTCCGCCCGTGGGTCCTCCGGCGTTACAGAGTCTCTCGAAATCAAGGCCACTGAGCACGTTATCCAGCCTTCCGTATCCGTACTGAGAGCACCTAGAAGCATCGAAGATGTCGTAGCCGGTCGCGATGATTATTGAGCCGACATCTAGCTCGATCGTCTCATCTTCCATAGCGTGATTGATGGCTTCTGGCTCGCAAACCTTCTCGCAGAGTTTGCACTGCTCTGTCTTGAAGTGGATACACGCGTCCTTATCGATGAAAGGAACCATCGGAACGGCCTGACGAATGGGAACCCGGATCGCAGTTACGGGTCCCAGATAGAGTTCATCATGAATAATCTCTCTGCCGTACTTGTCCGCGAACGTGATGGCTCCCGTAGGGCAGAAATAAGCACACGCCGTGCAGCCGATGCAAGCTTCGGAAGGCTCATTGAAAGGAGTGGTTACCGTTCGGTTCTTTCCTCTCTCAATGAAGCTGATAGCTTCCGCACCAACCACCTCCGTGCAAGCACGTACGCACATCCCACACAGGATACATTTCTCGTTTGGATCGCCCATCTCGAACCTTGAGCGTGTGATACCCAGCTCTTCTGCGATCTTCTGCACAGGCTCTGCGGCGGGGGCCTGGGCCATCAACATCTCTACGTTCAGTCTGCGCGCTCTCAGCGCTCGCTCAGATGCCGTCTGAACCTCCATTCCCTCTCTGACCTGGGTATTGCAGGAGGTCACGAGGTCTGTCTTCCCGTTTATGCTGGCTTCAACCATACAAACGCGGCACGCTGCATACGGCTCCAGGAGGGGGTGGTAGCAGAGGGTCGGGATCTTGACATCAAGCTTGTCAGCAGCTTGGAGTATGGTTGTCCCTTCCTCGACCTCGATCTTCTTGCCATCTAACGTGAGACTTACCACTGTTCGTACCTCCTTATTCGATCTTCACGGCATTGAAATTGCAGACATCATAGCAGACGCCGCACTTGATACATTTTTCTTGGACTACTGTATGTGCCTTTCCTTTCTCTCCTAGGATGGCATCGGAGGCACAATTCCGCCTGCAGAGATCGCATCCGTGGCCGTCCTTCACACAAACGTTTTCGTCAATCACGTATGTGTTGAGCTGGCGACAGACACGAGCAGGGCATTTCTTGTCCTTGATGTGAGCCTCGTATTCATTCCTGAAATATTTGATGGTTGTAAGAACGGGATTGGGAGCCGTGTTTCCCAGTCCGCACAGCGCCGAATCCTTTATGGAATGAGCCAGCTCCTCCAGGAGCGTCAGGTCTTCTTCTGTTCCCTTTCCCTCTGTGATTCGGGTCAGGATGTTGAGCATGGCTTTCGTTCCTTCGCGGCAGGGAGTGCACTTTCCACAAGACTCATCCTGGGTGAAGGACAAGAAGTATCTGGCCACGTCCACCATGCACGTGTCTTCATCCATGACAACCATTCCGCCCGAGCCCATCATGGAACCAGCTTCAGTGAGACTCTCAAAATCGATGGGCAGGTCGATCTTCTCCTTGGGAATGCATCCACCAGAAGGTCCACCGGTTTGGACCGCCTTGAATTCTTTTCCACCGGGAATTCCGCCACCGATGTTGTAAATGATTTCCTTCAAGCTTATCCCCATGGGAACCTCGACCAATCCGGTGTTGTTGATCTTGCCCACGAGTGAGAAGACCTTTGTTCCCTTACTGGTCTTGGTGCCGATGTTCGAATACCATTTGGCTCCGCGGCTTATGATGACAGGAACGTTTGCCCAGGTCTCCACGTTGTTAATACAGGTCGGCTGTCCCCAGAGGCCCTTCTCGGCCGGGTACGGAGGACGAGGACGTGGCTCTCCCAACCGGCCCTCCAGAGAGTGCAACAGCGCGGTCTCCTCTCCGCAGACGAAAGCTCCTGCACCGCGGTGGACCTTTATGTCAAAGTCAAAACCCGAACCCAGGATGTCTTTACCCAGAAGGCCATACTCCCGGGCCTGCGCCAGAGCCAGGTTCAATCTGTTAAGTGCCAGTGGGTACTCGTTTCTTACGTACACATAACCCTCGTCGGCTCCGATAGCCCGGGCGCCGATAATCATTCCCTCTATGACAGAGTGCGGGTCCGCTTCCAGGATGCTTCTGTCCATGAATGCGCCGGGGTCTCCTTCGTCTCCGTTGCATACGAGATATTTCTTTCCCCCGTTTGTGCTGACTGCACTTCGCACATACTGCCACTTCACGCCAGTGGGAAATCCGGCTCCTCCCCTTCCCCTGAGTCCCGAGCTCTTTATCTCCTCGATAATGCCCTCGGGAGTCATCTCGGTCAGAGCCTTTCCCATGGCCGCATATCCGTCTCGGGCGATGTATTCTTCGATCTTCTCGGGATCAATGAGGCCGCGATTTCTAAGGGCGATCAGAACCTGTCCCTTGAAGAATTCGATGTCGCTGAGGATCGGAACCGGGGTCTTCTCTTCCGGCGGCGTGTACATCAGTTTCTGGACGGGTCGCCCCTTCAAGAAATGCTCTTCCACAAGATGCGGAATGTCCTTTTCGGTCAGCTGCTGGTAGAAGATGTTTGCCGGCTGCACAACGAGGAGAGGTCCCCTCTCACAGAAACCGTTACAGCCAGTAGTCACGACGAGGACCTCGTTTTCCAACCCTTGCTTCTTGACCTCTTTCTCAAGAGCGGCCTTGATGTCGAAGGCATGGTTGGAAACGCATCCCGTTCCAGCACAAACCATAAGGTGCAATCTATACGCTTTTTCTTTCTCTTCCATACTTCTGCCCCTTATGAGAGATCTGTCTTTTCACTACCTATGCCAAGCGCATAGGACTCCACGATTTTCCCGCCGAGAACATGCTTCTCAAAAATCTCTTTGATTTTCTCAGCGGTCAGATCAACGTATTTCACCGGGGCCTGCCCAGCCATCTCAACTGTGGCCATGGGCTCCCGGCTGCAAAGGCCGGCGCATCCAGAGTTCGTAAGTATAACGTCCTTGATGTCCCTTGTTTCTATCTCCTTGATCAGCGCGTTCATGATATCCCGCGCTCCGGACGCAATGCCGCACGTGCCCATGTGCACAGTTATTTTGGCTCTGTGTTCCCCTCCTTGTCGAAGCATTGTGGTTCTCTTTGTCTTCTCTCTTATTTTCTTCAGGTCTTCTAGCGTCAGTTTCGGCATTTGCTTGCCTCCTGGTTATTTGCCGTATTTCTTGAGCACTCCGGGTACCTTTGACAGTGAGAGCTTCCCATGAAATGTATCGCCCACCATGATAACGGGAGCCAATCCGCAGCAGCCCACACAACGGACAGCATCCAGGCTGAAGTTTCCGTCCGGAGTCGTGTCGCCAGTCTTGATTGCGAGCTCTCTCTCAAGCTTCTCAAGAATCAGCTGAGCACCTCGGACGTGGCATGCCGTTCCCATACAAACATTAATGTGATGTTTTCCTTTGGGTTTTAGACTGAAGGCGTTGAAGAACGTTGCCAGACTCAGTACTCGGCTGAGAGGCACCTCCATCTTCTGGGACACGTCCTCGAGCGCTTCCCTGGGCAGGTACCCGAGCGCTTCCTGCAGGTCCTGAAGAGCAGCCAGGGTTGCACTCTCGTCGGTTCCGTATTTCTCGACAATCGCAGAAGTTTTTTCGTCGCTCACTTCTTCCTCCTTAGATTGGCCAGACCTTCGTCTATGTTCCGCCTTATTACCTCAATGACCTCCGGAGAATTGATGGGCACGTCTTCAAGCTGAGCCTTTATCTCTCTTGTGTCCAAGCAATACTCGGAGCTGTCGATACTGTGAGAATAGAGAACATCTACGTCGGGGTATCCCATTATGAGAGTAACAACAGTCCCGGGAATGTCTCCCAAAGGTTTCGTGTCTATATGACTCTCCTGAAAAGTCGCCCTGACCCTGGTTCCTCTTCCGGGTTCTGACGTCACGGAGAACTCGCCGTTTGCCATGCGTGCCGATTCAGCCAGCAGGGGCAAGCCCAAGCCGAATCTGCGGGTCGTCTTTGTGGTAAAAAAGGGGTCCAAAACCATCTTCAGTGTTTCCTGATTCATTCCCTTTCCGTCGTCAGCAATCTCCAGGGTCAAGAGATCCTTTTTGCTGTCGCTCTTAATCTTTATCTCTATGCTACGGGCTTGGGCCCTGATTGAATTTTCCGCAATATCGAGTATGTGTAGCGATAAATCCCGCATGTTTCACTTCAGTGTATGACCTCTCTTCCGTCTTGGCCCAGTAACGCCTTTCTTATTTCTTGGGTGGTTGCTCCTTCTATGCGAAAAGAAGTGAATCCCGTTCCGATGTCCTTGAGGAAATGAGCATCGGAGGAACATGTCACGGGGAGGGATGGATTGAACTTCGCCAACGCTTCTTCGTACTTAATGGCTGGGGAAATCTCTAACGCATCGAGTTTGAGATGTTCGGGAACAAACCCCAACTGTCCGATCAGGCTGAAGCCCTCCCTATCAATGTGAGAAGCGATGGCAAGCCCGTCCAGTGAATGAATCGTTTCCGTTACCTCTTCAATTGTCAAAGTCGAAGCGCCTATCAGGAGTTTGTTGCTAAAACGAAGCACTTCTCCATCTGCGTTGACGACGACCTGCATTCCAAACGCGTCCTCGTCGTTCTTCCCAGGAAGATTCTCATAGATTATCTCCTGGAGCCTCAACGCCGGCTCAAGCTCATCAAACAGGGCCAATACGTGAACTTCCTCTTGTGAAGTGATCTCCAACCCGGGCAACACGCTAATCTTGTAAGCTTCCGCCGCCTTGACAAGGGCGGCGACATTTTCGGCCGAATTATGATCACAGATACCTAGGATATCGATCTCCTTTATCTTTGCCTGCTCGGCAATGGCCCTTGGAGACATCTCTAGGTCCGCGCACGGAGAGAGGCAGGTATGGACATGTAGGTCCGCTCTCAAGGTTCTCAACATATCTGCCCCAGCGGCCTCCCTTAACGTGCACCCATTAACTGATACAGCTTCCCAGAAATAGCGTAAGCCGCTTCGCCGGTCTGAAGCAGAACCACGCCCTCCTCGGTAGCTTTCTGAACAGTATCCTTATCGGGGTTGCGCTTATTGACGAGGACGACACCCGATAGATCCTTCAGCTTGGCAACAGCAATGATGTTCTGATGCGTCTGCAATGTTATCCAGAGGTTTCCCTCCTTACTGTTTGCCATGACATCGCTCAGAAGGTCACTCGTGTAGCCTGAGGTGACTTCGCCGTCCAGCCTCTCTTCACACGTTAGGACCTCAAGACCGAGTTTTTTTACAATTTCTTTCAGTTTCATCTTTTTCTTCGATCCGCCTTTTTGCTTTTTGCTTTGGGGCCGGGCGGCTTGAGTTCGACGATCTTGGATCTGGATGACCCGGCTGGCTGTCCGGGGCGTTCGATTGACGCCCGCGCGACTTGAACTAGACAGTCTGAGAGCTTTGCCTCACCGATCACCACATCTTCCGCAAAGGTCAGACACGTGGGTGAGCCACAGGCTCCGCAATCGATCTTAGGAAGGGATTCGTAAATGTCCTGTTTTTGCTTTCTCTTCTGTATGGCGCTGGCCAGGTCCGTGTCGAGGGGCTTTAGAGGCCGGGGTTCCAATACTCCCGATCTGAAAAAGTACTTCTTGGCGTAGCGTTTTCTCACTTCACGTATGTCCGGGCAGGCCTTGATTTCTTCAAACTCCAGGGTCTCGATTAACTTCAGGATTTTGTTGTACGAAACATAGCGGTTCTCGACGGTAAGTGATCCTCCAACGCAACCTTGCCAGCACGAATAGGCTTCAATGAAGTCAATGTGTCTCATTTTTCCTCTCTCGATGTCATGGAAGACCTCCAGAATCTCGGTCAGTCCTGACACCGCAAGAGAGTTCCTCAGTCTCAAAGTTCGACAAATCCCCCCCACGATGGCCCATCCTATGCCGAGGATACAAATGCTCTCTAAGCTCTCGCGGTAGTCTGCCTTGTGTTTTGCCCCCCCGCTTATTGCAGACAGAAGAGGTCCGTATATGTCAGAAATGGAGATGGCCCCGTCAAGATACGACTTCTCCTTTTCTGCCGGCTGCCTGATGGAAACCATCTTCACGGGACAAGGAGTAATGTAAAAGGCACCTATTTCCTCTTCCCTTAGACCGTGTTCCTTTGCCTTTTCCTTCTTGATTTCCCGGGCGGCAAGCTCCCTCGGTATGTCAAGCGGGGAAATGTGATCGACCAGCGAGGGATACTTGACCTGAATCAGTCGAACAACCGTCGGGCAAACATTAGAGATTATGGGCTTTGGCCCCTTGTATTCGCGCAGATGCTCCTGGATGGCAAAGCTGACCTCCCCGCACAGGAAGGCCAGGTCAACTGTGTCGTTAAATCCCAGCTCTTTGAGGCCGGCAAGAATCTCGTTCGGCAGGATCTGTCTTCCGAACTGCGCATAGAGAGCCGGAGAAGGAATGGCGACGGTGTAATGGAACTTCGAAAGCTCTCCGACGGGATCTGTCAGAGGCACTATGGCCCCACTTGGGCAGACAGTTAGGCACTCTCCGCAATCTATGCATTTTTCCTCTATTATTGAGGCCGTTCCATTCCTGACCCTTATTGCCTGAGTCGGACAAGCGCGCATGCATTTCATCCGGCCATCGCACTTCTCAGGGTCGATTCGTATAGAATGGAAATAGTGATTCATTACTGTACTTCCTGATTCAGATAAAGGACTATGTCAATAGACGTCCCCTCGCCGGCCTTCGAGGAAATCTCAAATTCGTCCGCGTTTTTCTTGATATTGGGAAGGCCCATTCCGGCGCCGAATCCCATTTCGCGCATCTCGTCAGTTGCCGTGGAGAATCCCTCCTGCATGGCAAGCTCGATGTCCTCGATTCCGGGCCCTTCGTCATCTACGTCTAGGCGGAGGGCCGTTGGGGTCAGTGTCAGTAATACTTTTCCCCTGTCGGCATACATAACGATGTTCATTTCCGCTTCGTATGCGGCTATGGCTGCCCTCCTGATGATGGAGGGGGCGATGCCAATTTCCTGAAGGATCTCCTTGATCTTGGTCGAAATCGTTCCTGCTCTGTTGAAATCCCTCCCTGTAATCTCAAAGACCTGTGACAGTCCGTTCTCGCTGGTCATTATCACTCTTACTCCTGGAAATCGGAGATTCCAGGAAGCCCACGGCTGTAAAGGAGACCGCATGCCTTGTACATCATGAATTCCGTAGAGAGAATCGGGAGCCCCTTTTCTTCGGCAAGCTTTGCTCCTGCACCATCCGGAGTTTTTCCCCTTACATATACGATCGCCTTCGCATCTATAATGATTGCGGTCCTGACCGACTGGGCATTCGACAGACCAGTCAAGAGAAGAATGCCGGGCTTGCTAAAAGCCAGCACGTCACTCATCAAATCGGATCCTCCAGCAAACTTGACCTGCTCATTGAGACGTTCTTCCCCGCATATGACCTTGGCCTGGAGGATTTTCTTAATCTCTCTTAACGTCATCTCTTACTGTTTGTTTCCGAAAGTCCCAATGACGAGCTCTCCCTTTTTGATGATTCTCTCCGAGGGGGTAATAACCGTCGGGCAGTTCTCCCAGCATGCTCCGCAACCGTTGCACTTCTCCATGTCTACAAAGCGAGCCTTTTTCTTGATCTTTGCCTTGAAGCTACCAACAAATCCAGAAATCTCCTCGACTTCACTCCAGGTGAGGAGTTCGATGTTCGGATGCTTTCCGACTTCGGACATCTTCGGAGTCAGAATGCAAGCCGAGCAGTCCAGCGTGGGAAACGTCTTATCGAGCAGAGACATGTGACCGCCAATGGACGCATCTCTTTCGACGAGATAGACTTTCTTTCCCGAATTCGCGTAGGTAAGGGCAGCGTGGATTCCCGCAATTCCAGCACCCACTATCAGGGTGGCGGGCGCAACTGGGACCTCTTTTAGCTCCAGCGGCTTGTGGTACCTCACCCTTCTTACTGCAGCCTGCACGAGTTTCTTCGCTTTCTCGGTTGCCTTTTTGCGGTCTTCAGTCACCCAGGAGACGTGCTCCCTGATGTTTGCCATCTGGAATAAGAATCGATTCAGCCCAGCGTCAGCACACGCGAGCCGGAATGTTATCTCGTGCATAAGTGGGGAGCACGAAGACACGACAACCCGCGTGAGATTGAAGTCCTTTATGTCCTTTTTGATCATGTCCTGGCCCGGGTCCGAGCACATGTACTTGTTTTCCTTGGCCACAACCACGTGCGGAAGGGTCGAGGCGAACTTGACAACCTCGTCGACGTCGACGGTCGCGGCGATGTTCGTTCCGCAACGGCATATGTAAACTCCGATGCGCTCCTTTCCGTTTGTACTGGGCTCCGGGGTCTTGTCTTTTGAGGTTGGGCTGGGGCCCTTTTCTTCCTTGTCATCGCGTTTGGGCTTGGCCTCTTCTATCATTGTCTGCCTCCCATGTAAACCGATAGCGCTTCCTCTGCAGGGACTATCTCCTGGCCAAGAGCGATCTCCCGGCCCGAAAGCCCCAGCGCAACGCCAGTCAGCTGGGTAAAGAAAAGAATGGGCACAGCGAAGTTAGTGCCGAACATCTTATTGACGTTGTTCTGATATGCATCCAGGTTGAAGTGGCAGAGAGGACACGGGGTAACGATGCAGTCCACACCTCTCTTCACAGCGCAATCGAGAAGGTTCCTAACCAGCTTGAGCGCCACCTTCTCCGCAGTAGTCATCAACATGCCACCGCAACACTTGGTTTTCAGAGGATAATCCACGACATCAGCGCCCAGGGCCCTGAAGAGAGTGTCCATCGTCGTCGGGAATTCGGCGTCATCGAAGGTCGCGTTCGGGCGTGTCAGCTGGCATCCGTAATAAGGAACCACGCGGAGGCCCTTGAGCGGAACCTTGACCTTTTTGGCGATGTTCTCGATGCCAATGTCGTTCACGAATACATCGAGAAGGTGCCTGACCTTAAGGTCGCCATCGTATTTCAGGTTGACCGCGGAAAGGGCGTTGTTTATCTCGGCTTTCAGTTTCCCGTCGGCCTCCATGTATTGATGCGTCTTGTTTAACGTGGTGTAGCAGGCGCTGCACACCGTAACCAGATCCCTGTTTTCCTTCTGAGCGAGAGCCAGATTACGCGCCGAAATCGCAAAGGAACGAAGCTCTCTCACTGACATGTAATTCGTTGCTCCACAACAGTTCCAGTCCTCAAGCTCGATAAGGTTTGCGCCCAGAGCCTTGGCCACATTGCGCGCAGAGATGTCGTATGCTTTGTTGGAAACCTCCAAGGAGCAGCCAGGGTAATATGTGTAATCCATTATTTGCCCTCCTTGCCTTCCAGCCTATTCGTAATTCGTGCGAGCTCATACTGCCTCTTCATCTTGCTGGGGCGGAAGGCAAGCCTTCCACGCTTGAAGAGTTTGAGCCCAAGCGGGGCCATCTTCAAAAGGCCGAACGGATTTGTCTTCATGTAAAACCAGCCAAGGAGATTGAGTTCAGGATTTCTCCCATGCTTGTCGACCATCTTCACGAACTCTCTGGAAAGAACGGGTGCGGTAGCCTTCTTGGCGTAGAGTCCATACTCTATGCCTAATCTCTTAAGCTCGTACATGACGTCGGTAAGTTTTATCCCTGCGGGGCAGCGCACGGAGCATGAATAGCAGGACGCGCACATCCACACGGTGTTGCTCTTGAGAACCCGATCGAGCATTCCGGCTCTGAAAGCCGCGATTATCTCGCGCGGGGTATAATCCATTGCGTAGCTCGTAGGGCATGAAGCACTACAAGTTCCACACTGGATGCAAAGCTTGATCCTCTCACCATCAGGGATGGTATAGACGTCCTGGAGGAATTTCTCACTCAGTTCCGCCAGTTTGCCGGCAGGCAATTGCATCTCAGCCACTCTGGTCCTCCTTGCGTTGGGGAGCTTCTTGTCATCAGCTCTCCAGTGACCCCTGAACTAATGAACCCACTTAACTCATCGTATGCGTTTCGTATGCGTTAGCTGTCTACGAAGGCTCCAGTTTCTTCGGAGCGTCTCAAAACCTCTTCGATAATAGAGCAGGAGCAGGGAGAGTGAAGTTGGCTGGAACAACGGGGGCTGCGGAAGCCTTGTGCTGCCCACTGGATTTTCTCTTAGCGTCAGCGAACATCTCCACTCACACAAAAGAGCGGCGCGGCCCTTACTTTCCCAAATGTGCCAGTAACCGTCCCTAACCTCTCCACTTTTCACGTTCTGAGCTCAGGCAATACCAACGATGATTCTCTTTCTTGAGCTGCTTGACACGACAGTATACGAAGACCGCGCTACTGGGCGCGCCAACTTGCGTTCATTTTTACAGTTAGAGAAATGTAGCAACAGCAAGAGACTGAAGCTCTAACAAAACCTATCAAATTTACCATGAGTTATGCGCAAATGTCAAGCAGGAATTTGAACAGCACGGTCCCGAGCACGGATTCTAACGGCCTGCTGCGGGCACACGGCTGCTGACATTGAGGGCAAGGCGAGCTATAATCGGTGAAGGCGGAAACCAGGGCCTCGAGACTTGACCCGCACTCTGGAAGAGAGCTTGTTCGGGGCCTCGTTCGGTAGTGGATTGAGCGCACCATGAGCATCGTATGATCGGACTCAGCAGGCAGGAAAGAACCGAACTGGTTGACACCTATTTTGGGAGCAAGAGACGTCTCTTGCTCCTGGACTACGACGGGACTCTTGTGCCGTTTGCCGCAAGGCCCGAGGGAGCCAAGCCGGACGAGGAGCTCTTGACCCTACTCGAAGCGCTATGTCGTTCCGAGGGAAACGAGGTCGTAGTGATAAGTGGGCGAGACAGGGACACGTTGGACTCGTGGCTCGGGCAGTTGAGCCTCGGACTGGTGGCTGAACATGGAGCGTGGGTCAGAGAGAGAGACGACCAGTGGGAAGTGGTGGAACATCTTAGGACAGACTGGAAGGACGAAGTACGCCCCGTACTGGAGCTTTATGTGGAGAAAACTCCCGGTTCTCACATTGAAGAGAAGGACTTTTCGTTGGTTTGGCATTTCAGGGAGGCCGTGGACCACGAGCGCGCGTCTTTGCAGGCTCTGGAGCTAAAAAGGGTGCTTTCACTCTCCATGAGAGCGCCCGATGTGGGGATTCTGGAAGGCAGTAGTATATTGGAAATAAAAAACTTAAACATAAACAAAGGACGTGCGGCGTCGCGCTGGCTGTCGGGAGACGTCTGGCACTTCGTGCTGGCAATGGGGGACGATTTGACAGACGAGGAGCTGTTTTCCGCACTACCTGACTCGGCCTATTCCATCAAGATCGGCCCGAGTGCTTCCAGAGCCAGATTCAGATTGCACTCGGTGGAGGAAGCCAGGGCGCTGCTTAAAGAACTGGTTAGTTCGTGAGGTTCTCCGCTGGGGCCTTCTCTTCCTGGCTCAAGCGTCTTTGGGGACCAGCTTCGAGAGGGGCGCAGGCGCCCCGTCAGCGCTGCCCGGGCTTTTTCAAGGCTACCCAGTCTTCCCTGCGTCGTAACCGTGTTGTACGAGTCTCTCTGCTGCTCGCACCCTTTCAGCCTTGCGGGGGCTCGGACAAGAGACGCTTCACCTGTTCTTTAGTCAGGACTTTTCCGACGGATCTGGGCTTTCCATTGATGATCAAGGCCGGTGTGCCGAGAACCCCGTACTCCGCGATACTGGCCACGTCACGTACGTGCTCAACATCGGCCGTCAGGCCGAGTTCTGCGAGCGCTGAACGAACGTTGGACGACAGAGACTCGCACCTCTGACACCCCGGACCTAGTATCTTTATCGAAAGTGCCTGGCCTTCCTCTTCAGCTAACACCTCTCCCAGGTAACGGCGGTATTCAACTAGCAGCGCCTTCTCATACTCTTTACGAGCAGAAGGGTCAATGTAGTTTTCCTTGCCCGCAAGCTCGACGAGAACGGTGGCGAGTTCAGGCGAAGGTTGCCTGCTGGCCGCCTTGAGCTCGGCGAATATCTTTTCCAGGCCCTGCATCCCGATTTTCTTACCCGCAACACTAATGGTTCTCACGTCATCCTCCGGCATTGTGGTCCCCTTTCAAGTAACGACACGATTGCTGATGGCTCCGAACAGAAGGCCAGAGGCCGTCGCCATGACGACCACCAGTGCGATGTAAACCAGCGTCTTTCTAGTGCCCATGACGCTACGTATTACGAGCATGTTCGGCAGAGACAGGGCAGGACCGGCCAGGAGGAGCGCGAGCGCGGGTCCCTTTCCCATGCCGCTTGCTATTAGTCCCTGAAGAATCGGCACTTCCGTGAGCGTGGCAAAGTACATCAGTGCCCCGGCTACAGAGGCAAACGCGTTGGCACGTAGCGAGTTCCCCCCCACAACAGTCCGGACCCAATCAGAGGGAACGAGGCCGTGTCCCTCGGGGCTTCCCATGAGGAACCCCGCTGCGAGGACACCCGCGAAGAGAAGCGGTAGGATCTGTTTTGCATAGCCCCACGTGGAATCGAGCCATTCCCGGGGCTCGCCACCCGTAATCTGCGCCACTGCAGCAAGTCCGAGGATTCCTGCGGCGAACGGTACACTTGGGTGGGAGGGGAAGAAAACCGTCAGGACCGCCGCGGGTAATGCAGCAATAACCACGTGCCACCACTTCACGTGAAACCACGCCACGAGCATGGCGGCAAGGCCCAAGGAGGACCCACCGACCAAAATCCACTTGACAGAGTAGATGGCGTGCCACGCGCCGACTTGTGAGGCGGGCCTTCCCCAGGTTGCGAAGACCAGAATCGCGACCATCGCGGCAAAGTATAGAACGTTCTGCCGTAGCCGGCGACCTTCCTCCGGTTCAGATGGCGCGGCCTCTGCAATCGCTTTTTCTCTCTCGTCGTTCCGGAACACAAGGGACATCACGAGTCCTACGACCACTCCGAAGACTATCGCTCCGACGGCGCGCGCAGCGCCCAGCTCAACTCCAAGGATTCGTGCCGTCAGTATTACTGCGAGGACGTTAATTGCAGGGCCCGCATAGAGAAAAGTGGCTGCGGGACCTATGCCCGCCCCCCGCTTGTATATTCCTGCAAAGAGAGGAAGAATGGTGCAGGAGCAGACCGCCAGGACGGCCCCAGAGACTGAAGCCACACCGTAGGACACGACCTTCCCGGCTTGAGCACCGAGATACTTCATTACTGCGCCCTGCGACACGAAGACGGATATCGCACCGGCAATGAAGAAAGCCGGCACGAGGCAGAGAAGCACGTGTTCGCGGGCGTACCACTTCGCAAGGCCGAGCGCCTCACTGATCGAACGGTCGAAAGACTCGTTGCCCAGGGGTAGGTAGAATAGAAGCAAGAAGGTACCCACAATTAGGACAAGAGGCTTCCACTGTTCTCTTACGTTCATCGATGCCTTCCTCGTGATATAGCGCCGGCCGTTTCTTCTGGGCCACCGCCCTCAGGACGTCAAAGGGCCTAAGTCTACTTGTTCAAACGCATTCGGCTCAACATGCTCTCGGCCACTGCCCCAAGAGGTCAAATGGGCTTAACTCTAGTTGTTTGGAGGCAATTGGGCTTGGATGCCTTCGGTTACGGGACGTCTTACTCAAGCAGCTTCGCCTGAGAAGAGGCGCGGCGCAGAAGTGCCTCGTTCACACACGGCATTGCTCGGAGCAAGCAGGGCAAGGCCAGCTCATAAATCATCTTGGCCCCTTCCTTTCTACGCCGTACCACGCCGGCCCGAAGTAAGACGTCCAGATGCCTCGACGTCGTAGCCTGCTTCCAGGGTGTGAGGTCCGTGAGCTCACCGACGCAGCGCGGCCTCTCAGCAAGCGCCTCGACCAAGATTAGACGCGTCGGATGGCCCAGGGCCTTGAATATCTCTGCCCTTGCCTGAGCAAGTAGTCTCGAGTCCACGGGTAAAACCTCTCTTTACCAGCGTTAACTGACTGTTACTGATTGAGATACATCCGTGGCACCACGGCAGTGAAAGCGTCGAAAACGGGAAAAGTGAAAGCCAGAAATTCATAGCAATTATGCAATATCGCGTTATGTTTGTCAAGCTTCTTTCTCTTTGAGGGGAAAGTCCGTCTGTTTCGTTACCGCTTTCGCCTGTTCCGGGAGCGGCTCGCTCTGTGTAACGAATCATGAGCCTTCCTTTCTGTAAACAAATCGTCCCTGGAAGCCTCCGGCGGCCGCTGCGAAGAGTAGAGCTCCTAATATTGAGCGCCGGCCCCTCTTGGCAAGGCGGTCAGCGCCTGAGAAGTAGCCACTCGGGATAAGCGAAATCCCTTGTTATGCCAAGTGTTGCGTGGTAGAAGTACAGAGTGGGTGTTCGCTCGATTCGAGCACGCTCCGACCAGTCGAAACGAAGTAACGCAGTGATGAAGCCGCAGTGCGGGCGAAGGGCAGTGACTTCTTGGGATCCGTCGCACGGGCCGGAGGGGGGAGTCTTGCCAATAGACAGGCGCCCGTCACGAACGCGAGTTAGCGCGAAGAGCAGGAGGTAACATGAAGCGCTTGTTGTGGATTGTGGTGCTTTCATTCCACTTTGTCATCGGATGCGGGAACGACTCTCAGCGCACAACTTACACTGGCGTTCTCGAGGGCAGAACAGTTCAAGTCCCGGCGCTCACGGGGGGAGAGATTCTTGAGATTTTCGTTGACACTGGAGATGAAGTGGCAGCTGGAGACACGCTGGCGGTTGTGGACACAACAGAACTTGGCCTGGAGCTGCAGCAGGTGCTTGCAACCTTGGAAGAGCTGGGGGTACAGGAGGAGATTGCGGCGACAGACCTTGACCGCACCGAGGCGGACTTGAGCTACGTGAGACAAAAGGAAGAACGCGTACAAACGCTGTACGAAAAGGAAGCTACCGCAAGACAAAACCTGGATGATTTGCTCAACGAGACGCAGCGTGCGCAGTCGGCGTTCGAAGCCGCCCGGCAGCAGGTTCGCAGCCTCGGAGCAAGAAGAAAACAGTTGGAGTCACAGCAGGGACTGATAAAGAAGAAGATTGCAGACGCGATTATCGTTGCACCGGTCGACGGTTTGGTGGGCACGCGCTACTTCGAAAACGGAGAAGCCGTGCCGACTCTCCAGGCAATTGTGGAACTCATCCGCGTAAACGAAATGGAAGTGAAGATCTACGTTTCGGAAAAATCACTGCCCGGGATCAAGCACGGTCAGAAAGTGAAGATCAGAGTGGACGGACTTGATGAGGAATTGGAAGGGCATATTAGTTGGGTGAGTCCGAAGGCGGAGTTCACTCCCAAAACTGTTCTGACCCCTGAGACAAGAACCTCTCTTGTCTACGCGGTAAACGTGATAGTCCCCAATCCCAAGCGCTTACTAAAACACGGCATGCCCGTCGAGGTAGTCCTGTAAGCTCCTGTAAGTCGCGAGACCATTGTGTACCTAAACGACATGGGGAATGCTGCGCGTATGGACGCGATAGAGATAGCAGATTTTAGAAAATTGTATGGCAACACCGCAGCTGTCAGAGACGTCTCTCTTTCGGTCCGACGCGGGGAGTTGTTCGGACTCATCGGACCGGACGGGGCAGGAAAAACTACCTTGATGCGCGCCATCTGCACGCTCCTGGTCCCGGACGGGGGAACCGTTCTGGTCGGGGGGAGGGACGTCACGCGTGAAGTAGTTGCCATTCGTGCCCGTCTGGGATACATGCCGCAAAGATTCTCCCTTTATCAAGATCTGACCGTGGAACAGAATCTGCGCTTCTTCGCTGACCTCTTTCAGGTGTCTGAGAGGGATCGCGAGAAGCGCCTGGAACAGCTTTATCGCTTCTCTCGTCTGTCTTCCTTCAAGGGACGCAGGAGCGGGGCGCTGTCAGGCGGAATGAAACAGAAACTGGCCCTGTCCTGTGCCCTTGTTCATACGCCGGAGATACTGGTCTTGGATGAACCGACCACGGGAGTGGATCCGGTCTCGCGACACGAATTCTGGGAAATCCTTCGGGCGATCCAGAGGGAGGGAACCACGATTCTGACTTCCACGGCGTATCTGGACGAGGCCGACCGGTGCGATCGCGTCGCGCTGATGTACGGCGGGGAGACCGTGGCTGTTGGCACGCCGCACGAGGTCAAGGCGAGCTTTCGTCACTCTCTGTATCGTTTGAAAGGAAAGGACACACGGGCCTTGCAGCGCTTCTTTTCGGGTATGGCCCAGGTAAGAGACACCCAGCTCTTTGGTGACAACGTTCACGTGACCTTCACTGAGGAACCGTCCGAGTCCGACTGGGAACAGTGGCAGCGTGCTTCGCGAGGCAATCTGCACTACTGGGCGCCGGAATCGCCAAGCATGGAAGATGTATTTCTTGAATTCATAAGCCACCAGTAATAGGCACGCGAGTCATGCAGGAAGTATCTGTCAGGACAGAAAAACTCACGCGCAGGTTTGGACGCTTCGTGGCGGTGGACCGCGTCAGCATTGAAGTGCTAAGGGGAGAGATCTTCGGGTTCCTCGGAGCCAACGGTGCCGGGAAAACGACGGTGATTCGGGTGCTCTGCGGGCTGCTCAAACCCTCAGCCGGTGAGGCCCGGGTCGCCGGATTCGATGTTTATCGCCAGAGCGAACAGATCAAAAAGAACATAGGTTACATGAGCCAGAAGTTCTCGCTCTACGGAGACCTGACGGTTCGAGAGAACATAGCGTTCTATGGCGGGATATACGGATTGAGGTCCCAAGAGCTGCAGCAGAAGCAGGAAGAGATCCTAGGCAGCTTTGGACTCCGCGATCACGCCGACGCACTTACAGTCGATCTGCCTCTTGGGTTCAAGCAGCGTCTGGCGCTCGGGTGTGCAGTGCTTCACGAGCCACCCATTCTCTTTTTGGACGAGCCGACATCAGGAGTAGACCCCAAAGCACGCCGGGAGTTCTGGGACACGATTCACGAAACTGCAGAGGTGGGCACCACCGTCCTTGTAACCACTCATTTCATGGAAGAAGCAGAGTACTGCAATCGCGTTCTGATCATGGATGCGGGTCGCATAGTCGCGCTGGATACACCTGCCAATCTCAAGAGTCGCTGTGGGAAGAATACGATGCAGGATGTGTTCTTGGAACTTGTGGGGAGAGAGATTTGGGGTGAAACGCGCAATGAGAATCCCTGAAATATGGACAGACCCTCAGAAGGGGACAAAAGTCGAGGCAAGGATAGATTCTCAGAGAAGGATGACGGCTTAGAAAAGCATAGACTCGAGATAAAGACAGAATCTGAGGTAAAGATAAAAACTGAAGCAAGGATAGGAACTCAGACAAGGATAAATTGTGAGAGAAGAACAAAGCCCGAGAGAGCAACATGAGAACTAATAGGAGCCGCGTTGTCTCAATCGCGCACAAGGAATTCTTCCATATCTTTCGTGATTTCCGCACGCTCATCATTGTTCTTCTAATGCCGGTCGTGCAGCTCATAATGTTCGGCTACGCGTTTAATTTAGAAATTCAGCGGGTCGACATGGCCGTCATCGATTTCTCACGGTCAACCGCATCGCGTGACTTGTTCGAGAAGTTTGCGGGCAGCAAGTTTTTCCATCCGTTCTACTACGACGGGAGCCTCTCGGAGCTGGACGGGCTCTTTAAGTCACGGGTTGCGCGCGTGGCGATGATCGTTCCGCAGGATCTTGAACGTCAGCTGCTTTACAAGAGCCAAGTTGGGCTGCAATTTGTGGTCGATGCATCGGACGCGAACGCTGCGACGCTTATCAAGAATTACTGTAATCAGGTTCTCATTGCATACAACGAGAGTCGTGGGGTCGAATTCCCTGTGCCCTTTGACGTTCGAAGTTCCATCCTCTTCAACCCGGATCTCAAAAGCTCGTATTTCTTCGTTCCAGGGGTCATCGCGATGATACTCGTCATGATATCCGCACTTCTTACAAGCATTGCGATTGCCCGCGAGAAAGAAATGGGAACAATGGAGCAAATACTGGTCTCTCCGGTGTTGCCATACGAGATAGTCTTGGGAAAAGTGCTTCCCTATATCGCCCTGGCATTCGCCGATGCGGCCATTGTTCTGTTCATCGGGTTCGTTGTTTTTCGGGTGCCGTTCATGGGAAGCATCGTATTGCTGGTGGCTCTGACGACGCTTTACATCATAACAGCGTTGAGCTTGGGACTCATGATCTCTACCGGGGCGCGCACCCAGCAAGTGGCCATGATGCTTGCGCTCACCGTTACGCTCCTGCCCACGATTCTGCTCTCCGGTCTGGTTTTTCCCATTGCTTCAATGCCTAGATTGCTGCAGTACCTAACGTATCTCGTCCCGGCTCGATACTACCTCTTGATAGTACGTGGCATCCTGCTGAAGGGCAGCGTGCTGGGGGAGCTTTTGATGTCGACGCTCTCGCTGGTCGTGATGTCTCTCGTCCTTCTCTTCGTCTCGGTTCGTAGGTTCAGCATGAACCTGGAGAGGTAAGATGCGACGCGTCGTTCACATGGTTCGAAAAGAATTCCGCCAGGTCTTTCGCGACAAGCCCATGCTTGCGATAATCTTCGCGGTTCCTATCGTTCAGTTGCTCATTCTGTCCTTTGCCATAACGACCGAAGTCAAACACATCAAGCTTATGGTTGTCGATTTTGACCGAAGCACCGTCAGTCGCGACATCGTTCGAGCGTTCGTGCACACCGATAGGTTTGACCTCGTGGGCCGTACGACTGACCTGGGGGAGATTCGGGAAGGGATGCGTCGTTGGGAAGTCCAAATGGGATTGGTCATTCCGGACCGGTTCAACGAGGAACTCGGTCGGGGCCTCAAGCCCCAGCTTCAACTTGTTTCCGACGGTGTGGACGGTAACAGCGCGGGTGTAGCGGTGGGTTACGCACAAGGAATACTGGCGGAACTGGGTATGGAGCACGCGATGAGGTACGGGACCGCTCCTCTGACCGGGAATCCGGCGCCGGTAAGAATGCAGGAACGTATGTGGTACAACCCGGACCTCAGCAGTCAGCAGTTCATGGTCCCAGGGATTGTCGTAGTTCTGCTCACCATTCTCCCGATGATGCTTTCGGCCATGAGTCTGGTCAAAGAGAAAGAGATAGGCACGCTGGAGCAGCTATCTGTCACTCCTCTGAGAAAGACGGAGCTCCTTATAGGTAAGCTGATACCGTTTCTGTTTCTCTCGTACGTCGAGCTCGCAATCGTTACCGCTGTGGCTGTAGTTGTTTTTGGAGTTTCGATGAACGGAAGTTATCTACTGCTCGCACTCCTGGCTCTCCTCTATCTCTTTGCTACTCTCGGACTGGGTATCTTCGTCTCCACGATCACACAATCTCAGCAGCAGGCCATGTTTGTTGCATGGTTTTTCATGGTATTCATGATTATAATGAGCGGCTTCTTCATTCCCATAGAGAACATGCCCGTAGTCCTGCAAAAGCTCACGTATCTCAACATCATGCGATATTTCATGTCTATCATACGCGACGTTTTTCAGAAGGGGTCCTCTCTCTTCTACCTTCTAAGGGACGTCGTGCCTCTCGCAGCGTTTGGCCTGACCATTTTCTCTCTCAGTGTTGTGAACTTCAGAAAGCGCGTGGGATAATTGGCGCCGGCACTCTCCCTCTGTATCGGAACTTCAGAAGACTGGAGGGAGTATCGTGGGCGGCACTTTTTGCTCTGTGTGGTGACGTTAAGAAGGCCGGCAGGACGATTCCTTCTCGATGCCGAGATCTCTTTTTCCCGCTCTAGATGTGCTTTCCTGAGCAGGTAATTGTTGAAAAGCGAGAGTTGTCTGAGTTAGGATAGTGGGTCGCCGGGCCTTGCTAAGCGTCTTGGTTACAGGACTCAAATTGGATACAGGAGTCGAACAGGTGACATTCCGCATGAGGTCTGACAGATGAGGATGAATGACAACTCTAAGCAATGGATGCTCCTCAAGGCGTTGGGCGTTGCCGCCCTTCTGCTGTTGGCTTGTAGCGTGCTCTGGGCCGAAGGGCAGGGTCAGAGAAGACCTCCCGGGTTTTTCGATGTCTTGATGTTGCCTCGCATCTGGGTCGGGGCTGTCTTCTGTGCGCTGGGGTTGGCACTTCTTGCAAAATCTTGGGTCTCCCTCAGGCTTCGGCTGGTGTTCTTGCTTGCCATATTCTTTGTTTTCTCCTTGGTCTCGGCACTGCCCCTGGGGAGGTTCGCTACAGGAATGGGACTGCATCCAAGCCCGGTTTGCACTGTCACCAGGCCCTTTCAGTTCATCGATGCCGGGCGTGACGTTCCAATTGCGTTCTGGGCGATCTTGACTTCCGTTACAGTCTTCACGCTTATAGGGAACAAGCTATTCTGCGGCTGGGTTTGTCCCATCGGAGCCATTCAGGAAATCTCGCATAGAATTCCACTGCCGAGAAGCCTCAAGCTGAAGCTCCCCTTCGGCGTTAGCAATCTGATACGCGTTCTCATCTTCGCCGCCTTTGTTGTCGCTGTGTTCCTGGGAAGTCTCAATATCTACGACTATTTCAGTCCATTTGAATTCCTTCACTGGGGATTCGGGCTCGTGGGTACCGTGGCGATACTTGCTACGATTGCTGCGGGAGTTTTCATTTTCAGGCCATTCTGCTACTTGATTTGCCCCCTGGGATTGTTCACATGGATTCTGGAACACTTGTCCATTGTAAAAGTCAAAGTCAACGATGACCTGTGTACGCAGTGTAATGTGTGCATTCACAAGAGCCCGTGCCCCGCCGTCCCTGCGATACTCGGGGGACGAAGGTCTCGCCCTGATTGTCATGCGTGTGGCCGATGTATAGAGGTGTGTCCCGAGAGAGCGCTCGCGTTTAGGAAATAGGCTGGAAAACACTCCGTTTTCGTGTATATACTCAGTCACTATCTACTTGCGCAATGATCCTGCGGACGTTTCAAGTCTGTCGGACGCCGAATATACTTCAGGAGCTTTGCCCCGTGGGACGGCACAGGCGGATTCGCAGCCCGCGTGCGCTAGGCAGGAACAAGGAGGCAAACGATGAGAAACAGGCAAACGACGGGAGCCACGCAAGCGGTGGGAACGAACCGAACGGTGGGAACACCGGCCAATGAACCCAAGAGGGTGAGGACCGCTGACATCGTCATCGCGGTATTGGTGCTTGGGTCGCTTTGGGGTGTGGTTGAGATCATTCTCGGAGGTGCACTCAAGGCCTGGGGGATATCTTATCGCACCGGCATATTGACTGGAGTTGGGATGGGCATAATGGGTATTGGGCTGGCCCTATTCCTGGGGGTTCTAAGAAGGCCGTTGATGCTTCTGGGAATCGCTGTCGTGGCGGTTCTCTGTAAGCAACTCGTGGTGCCCATTCTACATATTTCGGTCATGTGCAAGGCAAACTCGTGTTTAGCAGTCATGCTTCAGGGTTCTGCTTTGGCCGGAGTAGCTGCGGTCCTGGGGCGCAGGCTTGAGAAGGGGTTTCTTGTTCAGATGGCCGGCGTGGCGTCGGCTGCGCTTCTGGCGAGGGGAACCTTCTACTTCGCAGGGCTAAAATTGGCACCCTGCCCGCACCTTCTTTCCTTCGCTTACGCCGGTGGCTTCGTTGATTACATGGCGACAAACGGCCTGGCCTGGGCCGGTTTCTCTGCAATGCTCTTCCCCCTGGGATACCGGGCGGGAACGTTGCTCAGGGACCCGGTTGTTGCCCTTGGCTTAAGAAAGCCCGCGCTCTATTATTCCACGTCCGTCTTAGCGATTGTCTGCTGTTGGGTAGCGAGCGCCGTCGCGATTTCGACGGGCTTCTAGCCCGGCCTTACACAGATGCATGGTGAACGACGTCAGACGATTTTGGGATTCCCTTCCTCGTGAGTGGCTTCTCAGCGGTGCCCCCTTTGTCAAGTACCGAACCCTTACGGACCTTCTGGACAGAGCTCACACCGATTCCGAAGTAGTAGCTTCAAAACGTGCTGTTCGTCGTCACGGGCCCGTCAAAGAGATTTTTGCCAATTACAATGCCGATGGGTACTGGGGAGGTCCCCGGGACATCTACACTTGGTGGCCAAAGAAGGACACGACATTCTGGATACTGGGCGTCTTGGCTGACTTTGGCCTAACGAACAGCGCTCGTGAGATCACGAGAGCGTGTGAATACGTCTTCAGCACACAGCTACAGTGTGGCGGATTCGGGTGGGCGCCGCCTCCGACTCCAGGTGACTGCTTCACGGGTATACTCACTGAGTCATTGTCAAAGTTAGGATGCGGGCGTGACAAGCGACTCAAGAGAGCCTACGCGTGGCTAATTCAGCGCCAGCGTCTTGACGGTGGTTTCTGGTGCAAAGACACCGGGCTGCCGGGTCGGCGGCGGGAGAGAGAACCGAGCTGCGCATTCGCGACGCTCTGTGTTCTTGGTGCACTTGCCCAGGACCGCGAGCTGAGAGGCAGCGAGTTCGCCAGGAGGGGAGCGCAGTTCTTGCTCACGTGCTGGGATAATCGAGGGAAGATAAGGTATCCCGGTCATGATTCCCAGATTGCCGAGGGCTGGCACAAGCTTCAGTATCCTTTCACCGGGTACAGGATTCTCAAGTATCTGGATGTTCTTTCGCAACTGCAATGGACGAGGATGGACAAAAGAACGTTTGAGATACTAAACTTGCTCCTTGCGAAGCAAGACGGCGAAGGACGCTTCCGGCCTGAGTCAATTCACAGGGCCTGGTCCGCGTTTGATTTCGGTCAGAAAAAAGTGCCAAGCGAGTGGCTGACGTTGATTGCGTATAGAATCGTGAAAAGGCTCCTGTGACACAGGCAAGTGTTCTCTGGAAACGGTTGATGCTGAGTCGGCGTTAATCGATTCGATTCCGCTGCGGTGAGGCAAGTATTCCTGTGTGAGGTGAAGTCCCCTACGGGGTGAAGTCTCTGAAGTTATGTTCTGGGTCCGCGCGCAACTATCTCACAAAACAGGCTTGACTCGTCCACCTCCACGATCTCAGTCTCAACGCCCAGGCCGTCGGTCAAAGACAGGAAGTCATCCGGGCGCACGGTTGTTGCCTTGAACCCATCTCTGGTCTCAATGACGCCCTTTCTGGCCTTTTCCTCGTCTATTTCACCCAAGAGACCTTCCTTCGCCTGCAGCCGGAACCATTCCAGGCGATTGTCCCAGAATTTGTCAGAGTAGCTGGAGAACAGCGCCGCGGCGCCGTGCTTTGTCACCCGGACGGCCTCGCGTATTAGCTCCGAGCCATCTACATGAAATGCGGAAATGCCGTTCTGAATGCAGACGACGAGATCAAAAACTCGGCTACGGAACGGAAGCAAGACAGCGTTCGCCTGGACCAGCTTACAAGAGCTGGCCCGGCTAAGGCCTTTCCGTGCCATGGTCAAGCTTGCCAGGGAGATGTCAACGCCAACGAGGAAACCCGCCTTCCGGGTAAGCGCTTCTAAGACGCGGCCGTAGCCGCATCCCAGCTCAAGTACGATGCTCCCAGGCTTCATCCTCGCAAGCACGTGCTCGATCTCTGCGTTCAAATACTGCTTAACTCTAGGAGGAGCAATTTGGTAGCACCGCCTCAGCCTTTCCGCTGATAGCTTCTCATCGTAGTAGCTCTTCATTGCTCTTCCTTGCCAAACTCTCTCATGCGGAAATGGTTATGGACGCTCACCGCTCTCTTGCCCGCAGGCGGAGCGGGGGAACTTTGGCCCTGGCTGCGGCCTCAGCGCCCTTTAGCATACACGTCATGGGTGTGGAGGGCCAACTTTAAGCTTGAAATGGCCCGCAGTTTAGGTTATACTATAGCACACGTTAGAGTAGTCGGCGGTTACTCTCACACATCTCACGCCCCAGGAAAGCGTCAGAGATGTGTTTTGTTTCTCCGTACGCTACGCGAGCGAGATGGCGGTCAGCAGGCTTCAGTTCCTGCATCGTGATGCTGCTTGGCATGTAAATCGAGAAGTACTAACTCATGTCTTTGGGCGCGCCCTGGCGCACACTAGGCTGACTATATATAGATAATCTCTGGCAGGCGGTGACCCCGGGTTATTCTCCTCCGGGTCGAAGGGGCAGTTGCTGATTCTTCAGTGACGGCACGTCTTTCTAGTACGTGAAGTTGCGTTTCTTTAGGTTAGCTGGGAACAGCATCTTTTTACCTGATTGAAGTTGTTGGACAGATCAAACATGGGGAAGGATACTGGTTGTTTCCTTTCTGGACGTGGAAGGAGGTGGATATAAAGGCAAGGAGGGAAGCTCCTGCCGCTTACTTGTCTATCTTGGATCGAGTCGGGGAGTGCATCTTTTGCTCCGCGACTTAGGTTTCCCGAACTCATCCTAGACCTGCAGGCTGTCCTGCAGGGACGAAACTTGGAGGTGATTTCATTGCCAAAATGGAAAGGCGAACCCATCGCGAAAGTCTCGGGGTTTGCTCTGATGCTCATTCTGGTTCTTGGTCTTACTGGCAGTGCTTTCGCTGCCGACCAAATCGATTTCAGGCAGAGTGCGAACGACGACAAGCCTCTCACCCTGGGCGAGGTACACTGGATCAACGGTATCGTGCAGCACAGTAATTCTCGATACCACGAAGGAATGTCCAATTTCCAGCGTGCTATTGCTTGGGGTCTACACGCCGGACCTACGCACGAAATCTCGTTCAGACATCAGTTCACTAAGGCCGGTATCCATGCCTACGACTTCTTGACAACTTGGGATCAGGGCGAATTGGATGATGAGGCGATGTTGGGCGTGGATGTCATCATGAACGAGTGTGGTGAGGCGATCGGTGCTACGGCGGAGACAGTCTGTAACTCGCTTCGTAGTGGGGGATATTCGTACGAGCTTGAGATCCCGGATGACACTTACATGAGCAAGGACGGCTCGACGCTTAGCAGAATTCAGGCCTACGAGTCGTACACTGGGACTAATCGCTTCATAAGGTTCTGGGGGAACCAGCCGATCACAGGTGGGTCGATGTCGCTTACTCACGACGTCGGTCCAGGAGGAGACACTGGGGACAGTTATGCTCAGTACGTCATAACGCTGAACACGACTTCCACAGAGTTGATGATGGAAATGGCTGGACATCTTGCCAGAAGCGGTGATCCGATGTTTGACCCGCAAGCCTGGGGACCAGACCTGGGTGCGGCCTCTATCAGTGGTGGACCTTATCATTTCAAGATCGACTATTTCAGTGACGTGACTGGTAGTCGAGACAACCAGATCATGGGCGGAACGGTCCTTCCGTTGCCTCCCATATGCAGCGTGACACCTGCAGACACGGCGTTCTGCGAGGGTGGTACTGCCACGTTTACGGATCAGAGCACAGGCGGCTTGATGCCGTATACGTACTGTTGGCAGAAGTCGCCGTACACGGGTCCATGCATAACGACAGCGGTGCCCAACCAGCTCGTGATAGCGAACGCAACGCTGGCAGACGCTGGCGATTACCGAGTGATCGTGACCGACGCCAACAGCCTCAGCGACACGTGTTATGCGAGTCTGGAGGTGTGGGAGCATCCGCAGTGTAACGTGACACCTGCTGACACAGCACTATGCACAGGTGGTACTGCCACGTTTACGGACCAGACCACAGGTGGCACGATGCCTTATTCGTACTGTTGGCAGAAGGCCCCGTACTCTGGTCCATGCATAACGACAGCGGTGCCCAACCAGCTCGTGATAGCGAATGCCGCGCTGGCAGATGCTGGTGATTACCGTGTTATCGTGACGGATTACAACGGTTGCGCCGACACCTGTTTCGCGAGTTTGGACGTGTGGGAGCATCCGCAGTGTAGCGTGACACCTGCAGACACGGCGTTCTGTGAGGGTGGTACTGCGACGTTTACGGACCAGACCACAGGTGGTACTGCGCCGTATACGTAC
>Ga0209636_10000153_pt1 | contig 57191 bp, 46 predicted proteins | sample DeeMarSWOR152_54_FD_187464 | JGI IMG/M metagenome (GOLD analysis project Ga0209636, IMG submission 187464) | Marine sediment microbial communities from White Oak River estuary, North Carolina - WOR-1-52-54 (SPAdes) (version 2) | ecosystem: Environmental > Aquatic > Marine > Intertidal zone >...
GCAGGGGTATACGAAAGATGTGGATTATTTTGTTTACAAACTGGATGTGCCTAGAGAGTTTCCTGAATTTTACAAGAGAATTTATGAGAGAGCGCAAAGAAAGGGAAACTTTGAAGTTGTCGAATTCCGTAAGAGAAAAGAACTGAAGCCTTGGATCAAGCCGATTCTTCATCTTATGAATGAATGTTATACTGGGAGCAGCATCTATGGATATGCACCTTTGGATGAAAAAGAGATGGAGAATCTGGCCAAGCGCTACATGCCTGTTCTGGATCCTCGATTTGTGAAGGCAGTTAAGAAGGATGATGAGGTGGTGGCCTTTGTTGTTGGCATGCCAGATATAACTGAAGGCATTCAAAAGGCGAAAGGCCATCTTTTCCCCTTTGGCTTCCTGAAGATATTGAGGGCAGCGAAGAAGACAAAGCAGTTGGACCTGCTCCTTGGTGCCATTAAAGAGAGATATCGGGGCCGGGGGTTGGATGTCCTTATGGGAGTGAAGACAATCCTCTCAGCTCACGAGGCCGGCCTGGAAGTGATTGATACCCACCACGAGTTGGAAGAAAATGTAAAAGTTAGGGCGGAAATGGAGAGAATGGGGGGAAAGGTTTATAAGCGCTTCCGTGTGTTTCAAAAAGCACTCTAAAGCTTCCATTAATTGCAAGAAAGCAAAAGTAAAAGGGGCTTATCTTTCTAATTCTGTGGAATCAATTCTGAAGCAGTAGTCCGATCAAAATGGATTATCCAATTGTAGTGGGCCCGAATATCGGTCGACCTATAATAATTTGATGGATTACCATTAAAAACGGCTCCTATACTCAAGAAAGGTCTCGGAGTATTTAGCCAGTTATCCCACTGGGAATTAGCGGGAATAGCATCCAGGTGAAAGGTGAAGTTTGGGTATAAAGCACGATGAAAAATAAGATTAATCGAATGTTTCTGGGGTTCTGTGGTGATTTCATGGGTCCCTGTGCCGGTGTAATTCCCGTATTGATCTTGACCTACTGCTGTAAAGCTGCCTAACGAGAAACTAAAACCCACTACCTGGTATAGATTACTTAATTCTTGATTTAGGTGATGTCCCATTGATCCACTGCCTCCATAAGATGGATCCTTGGCGACGTGACCATTATGGGCCCACAGTGTGATTTTGGCATTTTGGCCCAAAAAATCAGCGATCCATAGAGCATTTTCAGCCATAAATTGATCCCGCCAATCAGTCTCGACAATAAAATTAGCCGAATGATACCTTACTATAAAAGCTTGCTTGAAGGTGTGTAACAGCTGCTTATGGATCTCATATTCCCTTGTGGATGAATTGGCTATCAACAGATCTTTATTTTCATCAAACTGATTTTCCAATGATTCCAGTTGGCTTTTGATGTCATTGTAGGTTCTTTGTGTCATATCCCTATAATCGTCAGTTGAGAAATTTTTTACCTGTTCCAGTACGGGGACGGCAGTATCTCCGAGAACAGGATAGGCTTGTTCCAGATAATCTTGAATAAATTCTGTCTGGTAGGTGGTATATTGACAATCAAATCCATAATAATGGATCTTTTCCTCCTCACTCCTGCCGATGTTGTAATCCTTCATCCATTCCAGCAGTTGCTTGACTTCTTTATTCCTCCAGGTCCAGAAATGCATCTTGGTTTTCATCAACTCTTCCAAATCACCCAGGCCTTGGCAGATATAGTCGTCAAAAAAGAGGGATTCGGCAAAGTCTGCTTCAAATCCAAATGCTTTATGCTGGTAATATTCTACTAGAAATTGAAAAATCCGATGCTTCATTTGAAAAAATTCCTTTGTCCCATGAGTAGCCTCTCCCAGAGCCACTAATTTTGCATCCTTCAACTGATCAAAGGAAATCAGGTCATTATCAGTCAGAGTAAGAGGCGATCCGTAAAGGCGGTATAGCCATTGGTTCAGTTCCTGGATGACTAGTTTTTCCTGTTCAGTCAGCTGACCAAGATCAGATGGCTTGTCATTCTCTTTCATTTGGCAGGAAATGAACGCTAACACTTGGAATAAAATGAGGATTGTAATGATAATAAGCTTATTTTTTTTCAACATTTCCGATTAAAAAACCATCAATTTAAGCATAGGAATTTCCTTTTATAGTTGAGCAAGGAGGATCAAACTTAAAGCTCCAAAGAATTATTTTCTTTATTTTTAGGCTCCTTTAGGGTTAAAATCTGATCATTTTCGAACAGCGGCTGATCTATTCTTCCCACCACTAATTTAATCGTTTATTCAACTTCTTGCTCTTTAAATCAGCAAGAAATGTGCCAATAATATAAGCCTTAGATTAAAGCGGGGGGTGAATAAAATTTGTCCTAAATAAGAGACAGATGTAGCTTTTAGATCAAAATGGATTTTACTTTGCTTCGGCCCAGTTCACTCCCCAACTGAGGTGAACTTTCAAGGGGACTTTTAAGGCAAAAACAGTTTCCATTTTTTCCTTGACTAAAATCTCCATTTCTTCTGTTTCTTTATCTGGAACTTCAAAAACCAGCTCATCGTGCACTTGTAGAATCATCTTGCTCTGCAGGCCTCTCTTTTTTATTTCGCGCCAGATGTCGATCATAGCTTTTTTCATTAAGTCAGCAGCAGAGCCTTGGACGGGAGTGTTGAGAGCGATGCGACGGCCTGCCTGCTGGATCATTTTATCTTTGTGCTGGAGTTCAGGGACCTGGCGCTTCCTCCCAAACAGAGTTTCAGAGAAGCCCTCTTTCTGAGCATCCTTGACCTTCTTTTCCATGAACTGCTGAACTTCCGGGTATGTCTTATAGTAGAGATCAATAAAATCCTGGGCTTCAGAGTTTGAGGTTCCTAGCTCCTTTGCCAAAGAGAACGCCGACGCGCCATAAACCATGCTGAAATTAATAATTTTTGCTCTTCTTCGTTTTTCCTGTTTGGAAATAATGGATGCGTTGCCAAAAACCCGCTCCGCTGTTTCTTCATGAATATCCCGGTCATGAAGGAAGGTTTCGATAAGCGCTGGATCTTTTGAGAGATGGGCCAGCACCCGGAGTTCTATTTGGGAGTAGTCGGCTGAGAGGAAGAGGTGCCCTTTAGCAGGGATAAAAGCCTCCCGAAATCTGCGCCCCAAATCTCCTCTCACTGGTATGTTCTGCAGGTTCGGATCACTGCTGGAAAGGCGGCCCGTCGCAGTCACTGTTTGGTTGTAAGACGTGTGGATTCTCCCAGTTGCTGGATTCAAAAGGAGAGGGAGTGAGTCAGCATAGCCTGATTTTAGCTTGGTGAGCTGCCTGTATTCCAGGGTATGTTGTGCAATCGGATAGTGCCCTGCCAATTCCTGGAGGATTTTAACGCTGGTCGAATAGCTCTTGGTTATTTTTGTTTTTCTTGATGCGGGCAGGTTCAATTTTTCGAAGAGAATGCGGCCAAGCTGTTGAGGAGAGTTTATGTTGAATTCTTCGCCGCTGATCTCGTAGATTTTGTCTCTGAGATGGCTAAGTTCGAATTCTAGTTCAGAGGATAATTTTTTTAAGGCTTGGGTATCGATTTTCACTCCCCACATTTCCATATCAGCAAGAACCTCGATCAGAGGAAGTTCTAATTTACGGTACAGGGAATCTAATTTTTTCTCTTTGACCTTAGGCCAGAGCAAGGAGCTGAGTTGGAGGGTTAAATCTGCGTCCTGGCAGGCATAGGGAGCAACCCGGTCTATGTCCACAGCGTCCATCGTGACTTCATTTTTTCCTTTGCCGACGATATCGCTGTAAGCGATGGCTTTGACCTGGAGATAAGTTAGGGCCAGCTTGCTCAAATTGTGTTTGCCCCAATTTGGCTCTAGAAGATAGGAGAGGACCATCGAATCTAAATCAATGCCCTGGACATGAATTCCTTCTCCCTTAAGAACTATATAGTCATATTTGATGTTTTGGCCGATTTTTATAATTTTTGGATCTGCGAGGACTTTTTCGAGAAGGATTAAGGCCTTCTCTTTCGGGATTTGCGGTGGAACATTCGGATAATCATGACAGAGAGGGAGGTAGGAAGCATGGGTTGGCTTTGTGGAGAAAGACAGGCCGACCAGCCGGGCCTGAGTGGGAAAGGCACTGTCTGTTTCCGTGTCAACGGACACAAATTTTGCTTTTTTTATCTTGGTGATCAGCTCTCGCAACTCCTTTTCTTCAAAAATGATCCTGTAGTGCTTTTTGGTGCTCTTGGGCTTTTTCATGTATTCAGCTAAGAGGGAAGAAAATTCTAATTCCTGGAAGATCGGAATCAATTCTTTATAGTTTGGTTCGGACACAGAAAAATCTTTCAGGTTGAATTTCACATCCAGCCCTTTTTCGATCGTTACCAATTGCTGGCTTAATTTCAGTTGATCCAGGTTCTGCTTGATTTTTTCCTGAAGCCGAGCTTTCTCTATTTGGTCAAGATTTTTCAGGAGCCTCTCAAGAGAGCCAAACTGATTTATGAGCGCCTTGGAAGTTTTTTCTCCGATTCCGGGAACTCCTGGAATATTGTCTGTAGGATCGCCCCACAGAGCGAGAACATCTGCTACCTGGGAGGGTGAAACTCCAAAGTGTTCCTTCACCTTTTTTTCATCTAAAGTGATTTCTTTTACGGGGTTGAAGACAGTTGTTAACTTATCAACGAGTTGGTAGATATCTTTGTCAGTAGTGACAATGACAGATTGAATATCCTGGGAGGAGGCCTGGTGAGCCAGAGTTCCTAATACATCATCCGCTTCATAATTTTCCTGCTCGAAAAATGGGATGTTGAATGCTCTTACAATTTTTTTTATGACCGGAATCTGGACCACTAGATCCTCTGGCATGGGTTTACGGTGGGCCTTATAGTCCTTAAAGGCTTTGTGGCGTATTGTGGGGCCTTTAGCATCAAAGACTATTCCAAGGTAATGAGGCTTCTCCTTCTCCATTAGCTTTTTGAGCATACTGATAAACCCAAAAACAGCATTAGTGGGAAAGCCTTTGGAAGTGGAAAGACGCTGGATGGCATAGTAGGAGCGATAGAGGAGAGAATTGCCGTCGATCAAGTATAGTTTTTTTTCAGCCATCCAGGTCAGAGTTCAAATAAGATGATTTTTTTCCGAAAAAACCTTGTTATTGATTTTTCCTTTTTATATCTTAAAATAAAAGATTTTCCTTATTGATGATATTGCTTTATCATGTTTTATTATACTCTTAAATATAGAGATATCAAGCTTGGAGTCTTCCCATTGACCTCAGTTGACAAAGGAAGGTAAGATGTTATAATAGGTAAATTATTTGGAAGAGAAGATGATAATAGATGTTGAAAAGCTGCCTAAGGAAGGGCGAGAGATCTCCAAAGATTTTGAATTCCTGAGTGCGGCCCTTGTTGAGGAAAGCGCTGTTTTCCTTAAACCTGTTCACGCCGAGCTCACTGTGAAAAAAATAGGAGAAGAGATTCTAATAAAGGGGAGGATAGTCACTTCGCTCAGCTTAATATGCAGCCGCTGCCTTGTTCCGTTTGAATCCTCGATTGATTCGAGGTTTGATCTTGTTTATCTTCCTGAAGAACTCGATGTGATGCAGGATCAATTGGAGAGCGATGATATAAACAAATTGTTTTATTATAACGGCAAGATAGATATCGAAGAGGTGATTTTGGAACAATTGAATTTAGTTTTTCCTGCCAAGCCTTTATGTTCTGAAGATTGCCAGGGAATCTGCCCCGTTTGCGGGAAAGTAATAAGAAACAGCGAATGTGTCTGCGTTACGAAGAGTTCTGATCCTCGCCTCAAGAAATTAAAGATATTCATAAAAGATAAGAGTTAAATGGCTAATCCGAAAAGAAAACATTCCCACTCACGCAAAAAAAAGAAAAGAGCACACGATGCTCTTTCCGTTCCTTCTCTGGCCCTGTGTTCCAACTGCGGAAATCCAAAGTTGCCGCACCGAGCCTGCCCTGAGTGCGGCTTTTACCGAGAGAGGCAGGTTATTGAAGGATCTGAAAAGTGATGAAGGGTGATTAATGAAAGTTGCTGTTGATGCCATGGGGGGAGACTTTGGCCCCAGAGTCACTGTAGAAGGAGCTTTGAAAGCTTCTAGAGAGTATCAGATTGAAGCTCTTCTCGTGGGGCTTGAGGACCTTATAAAAAAAGAGTTCGATAGGCTCGACCATTCAAAGGCAAAGGTAACAATAATTAATGCCGCAGAAGCCATTGGCATGGGCGAGGGGATGATCTCTATCAGAAGAAAGAAGAGGTCCTCTATCCGAGTAGGGGCTGAGCTGGTCAAGAAAGGGGAAGCAGAGGCTTTTGTCAGCACCGGAAATACCGGTGCCGTCGTCTATATATCCAAAAAAATATTGGGAGCCCTAAAGGGAGTAGAAAAGCCAGCCTTGTCCCTTCTGGTTCCTAGTCTAACAGGCCTTACTCTTCTCATAGACGTGGGAGCAAACGTCAACTGCCGCCCGCATCACTTGGAGCAGTTCGGTGTGATGGGTCATATTTTCATGGAGAGTGTATTAGGCTTAAAGAATCCCAGAGTAGGCCTGATGAGCGTAGGAGAAGAAGACTCAAAGGGGAATGAATTGACTAAGGAAGCGTTTGAAAGACTTCAAGCCTCCTCTTTAAATTTTATCGGGAATATAGAGGGTAAAGACATTTATTCGGGAAAAGCCGATATCATCGTCAGCGACGGCTTTACAGGAAACGTAGCCTTGAAGGTAAGCGAAGGAGTTGTAGAAACCTTTTTTTACATGGCTCGCACTGAGCTCATGAAAAATTTCTTCTCTAAAATCGGACTTTTTTTGATGAAGAGAAACCTAAAGAAAATTTATAAAAAAATAGATTATGCAGAATATGGAGGAGCCCAGCTTTTAGGAATAAACGGAGTCTGCATAATCGGTCACGGCCGATCAAATTCCAATGCTGTGAAGAATGCTGTGGGATTAGCCAGGGATTTTGTCCAGAACAAAGTCCAAGAAAAAATTCAAAATGGGATTGCCAATATTTCCCACACCGTCGGAAAAGCTGAGGTTTAAGATGGATTTTCAGGGAAGGTCCTCAATCGTAACCGGAGCCTCTCAAGGCATTGGGAAGGCCATAGCTCTTGAGCTTGCCTGGGAAGGGGCTGAGGTTATTCTGGTTGATATTCAAAAGGAGAAACTTGATGAGGTGGCCGGTGAAATCAGTGCAAATAAAGGCAAGGCTGCTGTTTTTAGCGCAGATGTTTCTCGGATGGATGAGGCTATGAAAGTTGTGGATGAGGCAGTAAAAGGTAGCAAAAAAATTGATTTTTTGGTAAATAATGCAGGAATAACAAGAGATAATTTGCTGATGCGGATGAAAGAGGAAGAATGGGATTCAGTTTTGAGCGTGAACTTAAAAGGAGTTTTCAATTTTTCCAAGGCTGTGATAAGGAATATGATTAACAATCGATATGGTCGCATTGTTAACATCTCATCGATCGTAGGCTTGATAGGAAATGTGGGCCAGTGCAACTATTCCGCTTCAAAGGCAGGCGTTATTGGATTCACTAAATCTTTAGCCAGGGAGGTCGCCTCACGAGGCATAACCGTGAATGCAGTGGCTCCTGGCTATATTGACACTCCGATGACTGAGGGTCTTCCTGAGTCTGTGAAACAACAGTTTCGAGATTGGATTCCTGTGAAAAGGTTTGGAACACCGGAGGAGATAACTCATGCAGTAAAATTTCTCCTTTCTGATGAGGCTGCTTATATCACAGGCCAGGTCATAAACGTAAACGGCGGAATGTTTATGTAGGCATAAGAGAATAATTTGCTAATAGAAAATCTAATTAAAGAGGAGGAAAAGAATGGAAAGAGATGAATTATTGAAAAAAATAAAAGCTATTGTCTCAGACAAACTCAGTATCAGTGAAGATCAAGTTACAGAAGAAGCGTCTTTTATTGATGACTTAGGTGCTGATTCCCTGGATACAGTAGAATTGGTCATGGCTTTGGAGGATGAGTTCGGTATGGATATTCCTGATGAAGAAGCAGAGAAGCTCACTAATGTTGGCAAGGCCATGGATTATATACTGGCTCATCTTTCTAAGTAAGAAGCTTCAAAGTTTCTGATGGGAAATTCCTCTTCTTCCCACAACAAGCCTGGAGAAAGGCGAGTTGTAATTACGGGGATTGGCCTGGTTTCTCCCTTAGGAGTCGGCAAGGAAAAAAACTGGGAAGCCCTTTCTAAAGGCAGGAGTGGGATCAGCCTTATATCCCGCTTTGACATATCTAAGTACTCGAGCAAGATCGCAGGCCAAGTCAGGGACTTCGACCCTCTTCATTTTATCGAAAAGAAAGAACTGAGGAAGATGGACTCGTTTATCCAGTATGCAGTGGCAGCCGCTCAACTGGCGGTTCAAGATTCCGGCCTTAATCATGCCGCGATGGAAGGAGACAGATGTGGAGTTTATGTGGGTTCTGGGATTGGAGGTATCGGTTTCATTGAAGATACACACAAAACACTGCTTGAGAAAGGGCCAGATCGTGTCTCGCCCTTTTTCTTGATTGCAACCATCATTAACGAAGCTTCAGGTCAGATTTCCATAAAATACAGAGCCAGGGGTCCGAATTCAGCCACGGCAACAGCCTGTACTACAAGCACCCATGCTATTGGTGATTCCTTCCGCATCGTTGCCAGAGGAGATGCTGATATAATGATCGCTGGAGGCTCGGAGGCCCCGATTACGCCACTCGGAGTTGCCGGGTTTTGTGCTATGCGAGCCCTTTCTTTAAGAAACGGCGAGCCTGAGAAAGCCTCCCGTCCGTTTGATGCGGAACGGGACGGATTTGTCGTCGGAGAAGGAGCGGGAATACTCATTCTCGAGGAATTGGGAGCAGCCCTCAAACGGGGAGCTAATATTTATGCGGAAATCATCGGCTACGGGATGAGCGGAGATGCCTATCATGTTACAGCCCCATCACTGGATGGGGAGGGGGCGGTACTGGTGATGAAGAGGGCTCTTGATGATGCTGGCGTCGGGCCTGAAGAGATAAACTATATAAACGCCCATGGCACTTCCACGCCTCATAATGACAAAGTTGAAACGAGAGCTATTAAGAGAGTGTTTGGAGAACATGCTTATAAAATTGGCGTAAATTCGACAAAGTCGATGATAGGGCATTTATTAGGTGCAGCGGGTGGAATTGAGGCTGGCTATACCTCTCTCTGCCTGAAAAATCAGGTCATGCCCCCTACGATCAACTATGAGAATCCTGATCCAGAATGCGACCTCGATTATGTTCCAAACAAAGCGCGGCCGGCTGAAGTTCATTATGCCCTGAGTAATTCTTTTGGATTTGGAGGGACCAACGGGGCTCTTCTTTTGAAAAGATTCGAAGAATAACTCAAAATCAAGACAAAGATTTATTGTCAATAAAGATAATAGAGGCGAGAGAGTCAAAGAAGCTGCAGGGTCTCTCTTTTCTTATGCGAATCCATCAGTTTAGCCATGCGAGCAGACCATAAGAATAGTGCAGGATAGGAAAGAATGTCTCTCTCGAGTCTTTGCCTTGTCTGACTTCGTCCTGGCTGGACGAAGGGAAACAAATGCCAAGAGGAGGAACAAGTGAATATCGTAGTTTTTGTCAAAAGGATTCCCGATACTGAATCGAGGATAAGGATAAACCATGAGACGGACACAATTGTTGAAGAGGGTCTAAACTTTGTGCTAAATCCCTATGATGAGTATGCGGTAGAAGAAGCTCTTCGTTTACGAGAGGCAGGAGGCGGCAAGGTCACCGTCCTTTCGGTTGGAGCTGAGCAGTCGCTGGTTATTTTGAAAAAATGTCTGGCTATGGGAGCTGATGAAGCTTTTCTCTTGAAAGATAACACTCCTGAAACTTACGATGGATTGAGAATGGCGAAAATCATCGCCAGGGCTTTAGAGAAAAAGTTTTCCGACTATGGTCTTCTCCTGTTTGGAAAACAATCCGTAGGGGCTGATAATGCCCAGGTGCCTTCAATGGTTGCCGAATTACTGGGCTTGCCTCAAGTTAACGTAGTGACAAAGCTGGAGATAGAGGGGACGAAGGGCACTGCCCATCGAGAGATTGAAGGGGCCTTGGAGAAAGTCTCTTTTTCTTTACCTGCAGTTATAAGTGCTCAGAAAGGATTGAATGAGCCTCGCTATGAAACCTTAAAAGGAATAATGATGGCCAAGAAGAAGGAAATTCCAATGCTTACTTTTGAAGACCTGGAACTGAAGGAAGAAGACATTGCTCCCCTTTTAAAAGTGACCAAGATGGAAAGTCCGCCTCCAAGGCAGGCAGGAAAGATTATAGAAGAGGAACCTGAAGAAGCGGCGAAGAAAATGGTGGAATACCTGCACAGAGAAGCCAAGGTTATCTGAGAGGAGGGATAAAATGATTTTAGTTTTTATAGAAGTGAGAGAGGGTAAAGTCAAAAAATCTTCCCTGGAGGCACTTTCTGAGGGGAAAAGAAGGGCAGATGATCTGCAAAAGGAGGCGAATGCTGTTCTTGTCGGCCACAATTTGGAGAGTATTGCTTCTGAGGTTTTGCCGTATGGAGCCTCAAAGGTTTATGTTGTGGAGAATTCTCTCCTCAGCCACTATTCTGCCGCGAGTTTTTCTCAGGCCCTTTTTTCCTTGGTGGAGGAAATAAAGCCAGAGGTTATCCTCTTTTCTGCAAGCTCGATGGGCAAAGATTTAGCCCCTCGTCTGGCAGCCAAACTTGGAGTAAGCTTGGCTTCAGATTGTACCAGAACGATTGCAAAAGACGGGAAACTGGAGGTCGTCCGACCCATCTTTGCTGGCAAGGCCTTTGTAACCCTTAGTTTTGAATCTTCACCAATAATGGCTACGCTCAGGCCAAATGTCTTTCCGCTCGTAGAACCAGGAGAGAAAAAGGGAGAAGTGGTTAAAAAAGAGGTGGTTATTCCTGAAGATCAGATTAAAGCCCCAGCGCTTGAGATCCTGAGAGAGAAAGGAGCAGAGATTGATGTGACCGAGGCTGAAATTGTGGTTTCAGGTGGAAGAGGGATGAAGGGGTCAGAAAATTTTGACCTTCTAAGGGACCTGGTTTCTCTCTTCCCTCATTCAGCTGTGGGCGCATCCCGTTCTGCAGTAGATGCTGGCTGGATAGATCATCAGCATCAGGTCGGTCAAACTGGAAAAACCGTTTCTCCTAATCTTTATATAGCCTTTGGAATTTCAGGAGCCATCCAGCACTTGGCAGGGATGTCTTCCTCAAAGTTCATCGTAGCCGTTAACAAAGATTCTGAGGCCTCCATTTTTAAAGTTGCCGATTTCGGAGTTGTCGGCGATTTGTTTCAGGTTATTCCTTACCTAAAGGAGGAATTAAAAAAGCTTGCCTCAGAATGATTGTTAGGCTTTGTCGCAAAGTTACTTGATCCTATGTCACTGCGAGGAGCGCAGAAGATTCTTTCGCTTTGCTCGGAACAGCCTGCGCAATCTCATTGGAAGAATTGTCATTGCGAGGAGCGTAGCGACGCGGCAATCCCAACCTTTTCGTAAAGGATTGCTTCGCTCTTACAGAGCTCCCAATGACAATTTATTATATGAGATTTCCACGCTCCCTTCGGTCGTTCGCAATGAAAATCCCAAATAGCTTATTTTTTTTGTTGCCAAAAGCCGTCATTTATGCTTAAATTGAATCGATTAAAATCATAGATTATACACAATTACTATTTCAAGAAAGGAGGCCATTATGAAAAGACTTCCTTATGCGCTTTTAATACTAGCCATGCTAACCACAATTATCCTCTACCAAGTTGTTACTATCAAAGCTCAGGAGGCTGAAGCTGTAGAAGTGGCTGAAGCTGTTATCTGTCAGGATGTAGTGGACCGGGAACCCATAGATGTCGGTGACAGCTTTGAGGTCGCAGTTGGTAAGCTGTTCTGCTTCACCAAGATTGTCGGTGCTCAAGAAGAAATTGAGATCGCCCATGTCTGGTATTATGGAGATGTCGAGAGGGCCCGGGTAAATCTCCCAGTAAGAGCTGCTAGTTGGCGCACTTATAGCTCAAAGATAATTCAACCTCATGAAATCGGAGACTGGCATGTTGATATTATCGGCGCGGATGATGAGGTGTTGGAGACAGTGGAGTTCGAAATAACTCCGTAAAAAAGGGGATTTGATAACAAACTGGGTAGCAATTAGTATCGCCTGAGGAAGTGACCTCTGTCATGCGTGACAGAGGGCAAGGAGAGCTGACCTAAGTCATCAGACTATAAGTCAGCAAGAAAGGGGTGGGGTATCTTTATCCAATATAAAACCTGATTAATCCGCTTCGTTGAGGGACGTTCCCCGAAGTACCATCCTTTGATTCATTGATTTCACCAATATTAAAAAATCATCAATGACGGATTTCCAACCAAATTTGAAAAGGATGGTACCCTGGAGAACGTCCCCGAGAGGAAAATAACAGCTTTTTTTGTATTCTAAAAGAGTCCCTCTTCCTCTTTTATTATATCAAGTAGTAGCTGATTCGTTTCAGAGCGAGTTTCTCCCACACTTGTTACATAAATCGCAGGTTCATCAACGACGGGACATTTTGCTTCGCAAATCCCGCAGCCGATGCAGAGGTCTGTATTAATGACCGGAGCTACGGGATTTTTTATGGTCCCATCAGGAAGCTTAACCTCTGTTTTCACAAGCTTTATTGCTTTCGGAGAGGTAGGGCAGTGCTCCTCGCAGACGATACAGGGAGTGCCCAAGTTATAGGGGATACAAGTATTTTTGTTAACCCAAGCTAATCCAATCTTGATTTTTGTTTTTTCTTCCACGGTGAGTTCTTGTATAGCTCCTGTAGGGCAAACCTGAGAGCAGAGAGAGCAGTAATATTCACAATGACCAATCTTAGGGACAAGAATAGGAGTCCAGATTCCTTCTGGCCCGGCTTCGGCGAGTGCTGGCTGGAGGCCATTGGTCGGACAGGCCTTCATGCATTCGCTGCATTTAACGCATTTTTGAAGAAACTTCTTTTCTGGGAGAGCTCCTGGAGGCCTAATCAGCTTGGGAGAAGCTCGCCTCGTAGAAGGAGAGAGACGGAAAAAGGGAATAGCTGCTATCCCTAAGAGGGTTGTAAAAATAAGCTTCCTCTTCGAGAGATCAACTCTCACGATTTCTTCAGGTGTGGATTTCACAGGAAAACTAATAGCGCTCGTGGGGCATATGGCGCTGCACGTATAACAGTATATGCATTCAGAACTTTTCCAATCTTCTTCGGGATAGGGCCTTGCTTGAGTCTGGCAGTGAATGGTGCAGAGCCAGCAATCGATACATTTTTTGGAATCTATTTTAAGCTTCATGATATTCCATCTTGAGATGAGTCCAAGAAATGCTCCCAACGGGCAGAGATAGCGGCACCAGTATCTTTCCCTGGATAGGTTAAGAAGCAAGATACCGATGAAAAGCACTCCCAGGAAAAAGCCCTGACGAAATACGGAATTGACGGCTAAGTTCTCGAAGAATTGAACAAGGCTATCGCCTAACGAGGAGATGTTTATTTGATAAAGAAGACCAATAAAAGCAGAAAATCCATGGTTTACGGCAGGGAGGATGCTTGCAGCAAAGGACCGATAGAGCAAAGATAGGGGATCGAATATTCCCACCAAGTCCAGAGAGAAAAGGGTGCCCACAAGAATAAATATCAGGAGGTAATATTTCCAGGCCGTCCGCTTGCCGCCCTCTTTCTTAGGTTTCAGGAGCTTAGATTTTTTGAAGATAAAAGAGAAGAATTGATGGATGGAGCCCAGAGGGCACGCCCAGCCACAAGCAACCCGCCCCATAACAAAAGTGAGCATGACGGTCGATGCTGCAAGAGCAAAGGAAACAAAAAAGGCTCGGGAAGCAATAAAAGTTGCTATGGCTAGAAGAGGATCAAAATGGAAAAATACTTCTACACGCCCGATATAATCCTCTCCAGGAAAATGAGTTACCAATAATAGATAGAAAAAGAGGATGAAGAAGATCGATTGACTTAGGATCCGAACGGTTTGGATAACTCTGTATTTTTTAGAGCGTTCTTTTTTCAATGATCAACTTCTCCAGGTCGATTTCTCCAAATCCTTTTTGATGGGCCACTCGAAGATAGGGCAACTCTTGAGGTTCTAGGTCAAAAAAGGTGGCACCTGCTGCATCAACAGCCACATAATCCACTCCTGCTACAACGGTTTTGTGGAGCTTTGTATCAGAGACCCGGCCTCCTTGGGGGCCGTTCCTGACAAGTATTCGGTAGCCGTCCAAGACTGTAAGGCAAGGCTTAAAGAAGGACGCCAGATCGATCATAGCCTGATCAAGCTTTTGGTGGAGCTGGTTACGTTTCCCTCCCACAGCTCCCAGCCAGTTTTTCATGCCCATAGTCAGCCTTGACAGGCTGTGAGTTTTGGCAATGGGCACGTTTATGATCTTATCAGCTTCGACAAAATCCGTGTAGACTTCCCATTCTCTCAGCCATTCTCCGCCTAGCGCCATTTTTTTCAAACGATGCGGGTTGGGGAAGAGAACATGCGCCCCTGCTTCTTTTGCAGCTGCCGAAATGCCAGATCGAACATAGGTTCTTCTGGCCGGGTTGCAGGGATTATCCATAACCTTAACCTTTTTTGCCCCTGCATCGAGGCAGAGTTCGACCAGAGTCTTGACGACCTCGGGATTGGTGCAGGCTGCCAGTTTAGGAGTTCTGTCCCAGCCAATATTGGGCTTAACGACTACAACATCACCTCTGGAAACAAAACGCTTCACTCCTCCTAAGGAAGAGAGGGCTTTTCTTGTTATCAAAGCTGGAGAATCGCCCTGGATCCAGGCTAAATCAGGAGAGCTCTTCTCTTGAGCCAAAAGGGAAGGATGGAACTTCAGCAAAAGGCCTCCGGCGACTATATCCTTGATAAAATCTCTTCTTTTCATGGCTATTTTCCTTTCCCTAAAGAGCTCATGTATTCTTTTATTCCTTCATAAATTCCCTGGGCAACACGCTGGCGGTATTGAGGGCTCTTGAGTCTTTTTTCTTCAGTGGGGTTGCTCAAGTGAGAGATTTCAACGAGAACAGAAGGCATATTTGTTAGAATAAGAACCCAAAAAGGACCTCCTTTGACACCGAGACTTCTGACATTGCTGTATTCTTGTGAGAGGCTTTTCACCAGGTTATTTTGAATATCTTCAGCGAGTTCTATTGATTCAACAATCTTGCTGTTTTGGATGATTTTCTCTAGAGTTTCCTTCATCTCGCTGATGTTCTTGGTAGAAGTTGCATTTTCTCGGGCCGCAGTTTCAATGACAGAAGGATCTCGGCTGAGATTAAGATAGAATGACTGAATGCCCGAAAGCTTACTGCTGCGGTTAGCGTTAGCATGGATGGAAATGAACAGATCTGCCTGTTTCTGGTTGGCTATCACAGTCCTGCTCTCCGGATCAAGAAAGATATCTGATTCTCTGGTCATTATCACTTCAAGGTTCGCTTTTGATTCCAGTATTTTTTTAAGACGCGTAGCCACATCAAGCACTATCTTTTTTTCCTGGAGTCCACTCTTCCCGACGCAACCAGGATCCTTTCCTCCGTGGCCAGGATCGATGACAACTCTCTGGATTCCCAAGCCTAATTGGCGAATTATACTTGTTCCTGACCTGGCAGGTTGAGGAGGCTGGGGAAGAGGGGGGTTGGAGGGATATATATCAATGATGATCCGGAAAGGGTCGGGGAGGTGCCAGACCCGATAATATGCTTTCTTGAAATCTAAATCAGCCACAACCCTGACTGTAGATGATGTCTTTTGAGCTATACGTATCTGCCTCAGGTAGTCATTCTCAACAAGGAATATCTCGCCATGTAAAATGGGATTCAGTTTAGCCTGATAGATATCAACGTAAACTCTATCAGGAGAAAGGAGCTCGCTGAATACGTATTCCCTCAATTTCCCGATCTCGACGACGAATCTAGTATAAGAGGGATGGGTGTGGTGACGAAGTCTGTGGATTTCTATTCTTGAGTCAGGATGAGAAGGAAAAGGGAGGAGAATAAGGAAAAGAAAGAGGATTATCCACAACAACCAGCTTTTGTATCTAGGCATCAATATACTCTATTAATTCTATAGCGCAACTCAGTAATAGTCAACGGATAGAACTCAAGCTCCAAATTTTTTTAGTTTTCCCGCATGGGCTAACATCAACGGCATGGCATAAATTGCTTGAAATCGCCCTAAGTAGCCCTGGCTACACTCTATTTCGGTAAATCGGCTCACCTTATCAACCAGGGAAGCTTTGGAGAAAAGCAGGAATGGATTGGGATGCCAGGAATGAGATTTTAGAAGAGAAGGAGTGGAATGATCTGAAGTAACGACCAGGACTTCAGGCTTAAGGGCAAGAAGACGGGGAATATAGGTGTCTGATTCTTCAATGGCTTCCTTTTTAGCCTCAAAATTGCCATCTTCTCCCGCAGAATCAGTTTTTTTCACATGGATATAAAAGAAGTCATAGTCCTTGTAGTGTTTCTCTACAGCGCCGAAGAGATCAGGCAGGTTCTGGCCTGCACTAAGAATTTCCATCCCTGCAAGTTTGGCTAAACCTTTGTACATGGGATAGGTCGCTATGGCTGCGGGTTTTAATTTATAAAGCTCACCCATGCTCGGGATAGAGGGATATTTGGAGAATCCCCTTAAGAGTATGGCATTGGCTTTGGGCGAATCCTTCAAGAGATCTATAACATCATCAATAAAATCGTTTACTACTTGGGCAGTTTTTGCAGCTTCTTTGGATAATGCTTGAGCAGGGACTCTTGGCTTGTTTTCCTTTTGAGGATCTGCATCGGACAGCGCATCTGAGAGCCCTTCTCCGCTGAATTTGGCCACAAAACGGTGCTCTTTCCCGGGGAAAACCGTGATTTCTATACCGCCGACACTCTTCAAGGAGCTATTAAGTCTCTGGCACAGTTTTTCATTTTCGCTGGTGGGGATCCTGCCCGCTCTTCGGTCAACAATAAGATTGTCTCTCAGCGTTGCGAAATTTCCCCTGGCCACCAGGTCATTTTTCGCAACCTCTACCCCGGATCCGAGCGCCTCCAAGATGCCGCGGCCCAGGAGATATTTCAAAGGATCGTAACCAAACAGAGAAAGGTGAGCAGGTCCACTCCCAGGAGTGATGCCCATGAAAACCGGGTCAGCTAAACCGCAAACACTTTTTGCAGCAAGACGATCGAGGTTCGGCGTGTGAGCGGCTTCAAGTTCTGTCTTACCCTGAAATGGAAGCCCGCCCAAACCATCCAGAACCAAAAGAATGATTTTTGAATCTGTTTTTGTGCTTATATCTCGAGCAATTTTTTCCCAGTCCATGGTCAAAACAACTATAAAATAATAGAGAATTGAAGTCAATTTTCTTTCTGAGAAAATGAGAAAATGGGGCCTGGCCCCATTTTCTTACCTCTGTTATCCCGTTTTCGATAATTGCGTTTACAATCCATTGTTCCTCTGCTAAAATCGGAACATGAAGAAGGTCATTGTCCTCGATTTTGGTTCCCAGTATACCCAGCTTATCGCTCGGAAAGTAAGGGAATTAGGAGTTTTTTCTGAGATTTTCCCCTTCAGCGTTAGTCCTTCAAGAATCAAGCGAAAAAATCCCGCTGCTTTAATCCTGTCCGGAGGCCCTCAGAGTGTTTACGGTGAAGAGGCTCCTCTTTCCTCCAGAAAGATTTTCGAGATGGGGATTCCTGTTCTGGGAATTTGCTACGGATTGCAGCTCATGGCTTATCTTTTGGGAGGCAAAGTAGCCCCTTATGAGAAAAGAGAATACGGGTTTGCTTCTTTGAGGGTAACAGACAGAGGAGGATTGCTTTCCGGAGTCAAAGACAAAGGGCAGGTATGGATGAGCCATGGGGATAGAGTGGAGGCAGCTCCACCCGGGTTTATCGCATCCGGGAAGACCTCTCATTGTGATGCGGCAGTTATGGAGGAAAGAGAGAGAAAGCTTTTTGGTGTTCAGTTCCATCCAGAGGTAGTTCATACTGAACAGGGAAAAAAGATCCTGTCGAACTTCCTTTTTTCTTATGCGGGATTAAAGCCTGAATGGAGAATGGGTTCTTTCGTGGCCCAAAAAGTGGAGGAAATCCGGCAGGTTGTTGATGGGAAGAAAGTTATCTGCGGGCTCAGCGGTGGAGTCGATTCTCTGGTTACGGCGCTTATAGTCCATAAGGCTATAAAGGATAATCTTTTCTGCATATTTGTTGATAACGGGCTTTTGAGAAAAGGGCAATACCTGGAAAAGATGGAAAAATTCAGGAATAAGTTGGCCCTTAACGTCATCGGCGTTGATGCTTCCCGACTGTTTCTTGAAGGACTCAAGAAGGTGATAGCACCGGAGAGGAAGAGAAAGGTCATCGGGGAGAGCTTTATCCGCATTTTTGAAGAAGAAGCGGATAAGATAGGAGAAGCCGAGTTCCTGGCCCAGGGCACTATTTACCCTGATGTGATTGAAAGCAATCCTGTTAAAGGTCCTTCATCTTCCATTAAATCTCACCACAACGTGGGGGGATTGCCGCGCCAGTTGAAGTTTAAGCTTATAGAGCCTCTCCGGGAGCTTTTTAAAGATGAGGTGAGGGCTGTGGCTTCGGAGCTGGGAGTGGAGGCAGAGTTTATTCGTCAACACCCCTTCCCGGGCCCTGGCCTTGCTGTAAGAATTGTCGGGGAAGTCACGCCTGAGAGGATTAAGCTTTTAAGGGAAGCTGACGAAATTCTTCTTCAGGAAGTAAAAAAAGCAAAGATTTACAATAAGTTATGGCAGGCGTTTGTTGTTTTGCTCCCGGTTAAATCAGTCGGAGTCATGGGAGACCGGCGGACTTATCAGAGCGTTGTTGTTGTCCGCCTCGTCCGGAGTGTGGATGGGATGACAGCTGATTGGTATCCTGCTCAGCCGGAACTCCTGTCGCGAATATCGAATCGGATTATTAACGAGGTTGATGGTGTCAACCGTGTGGTTTATGATACTACCAGCAAGCCCCCAGGAACGATAGAATGGGAATGATAGAAAAAAAAGGGGACAGGCTACTTTTTTTAGATGCACTATCCACAAGTGGAGATAGTGCTCTTTCTTCTAGAAAAATAGAAAAAGTAGCCTGCACGCTTTTAAATAGAAAAAGTAGCCTGTCCCCTTTTTATAGGGAATAAAAAAATGGAGCTTACCTTTATTCATCTTCACAACCATTCAGAATTTAGCATTCTGGATGGTGCCTTAAAAACCGCATCTTTGGTGGAAGCTGCCTATAACAACAATATGCCTGCGGTTGCGCTGACTGACCATGGAAATATTTTTGGTGCGGTGAGCTTTTTCAAACAAGCAAAGGAGAAGGGGATAAAGCCGATCCTGGGTTGCGAAGTCTACATAGCTCCCAAGAATCGGTTCATCAAAAAATCTGAAGGGAAAGGGTCGAATCATTTTCATCTCATCTTGCTCGTTAAAGATGAAGTTGGGTACAGAAATCTCTGTCAGCTAGTCACCAAGAGCTATTTGGAGGGCTTCTACTACAGACCCCGTATCGATAAAGAGCTTTTAGCTCAACATAGCGGGGGTTTGATCGGGCTTTCTGGGTGCTTAAAAGGAGAGATTGCATTCAATCTGGTAATGGGTCTGGAAGAGAAAGCGGAAGAGGCAGCCCTTGAGTATGCCTCCATCTTGCCCAAGGGTGATTTTTACATCGAGATTCAGGACCATGGCCTTGAGGAACAGAAGAAAATTAATCCTTCGCTCCTCAACCTCTCTCGAAAACTCAATATCCCTTTAGTTGCCACGAATGATGTGCACTATCTCTCAAAAGATGACGCTGAGAGCCAGGACGTCCTGCTCTGTATCCAAACCAACCGAAGAGTGACAGAGCAGGATAGAATTCGTTTCGGCAGCGAGGAATTCTATTTTAAGTCGAGCGAAGAAATGATAGATCTCTTTGGCGATATCCCTGAAGCCATCCAGAATACAGCCAAGATCGCAGCGCAGTGCAATTTCGAATTCCCCCTCTCCGGATATTTCTTGCCGCAATTTAAGCCGCCGGAAAAGGGATCCTTAAGTGAATATTTTGATAGAGTCGTTAGGGATGGATTCAAGAATAAAATCGAGGCCGTCACCAAGGGAGAGAAAAAGGATGAGCTTGAACATCTACCTCAAGAGTATGAGGAGAGACTGGAAAGAGAGATAAATCTCATCAAAGAAATGGGCTTTGAAGGATATTTTCTGATAGTCTGGGATCTCATCAAGATGGCCAAAGACAATAATATTCCTGTGGGACCGGGAAGGGGCTCAGCTGCTGGGAGCCTGCTCGCCTATAGTTTGGGAATAACAGATATCGACCCCCTGGAATACGATCTTTTGTTCGAGAGATTTCTCAACCCGGAGCGAATCAGCCTGCCTGATATTGATATTGATTTCTGTGGAAGACGAAGGGATGAAGTTCTCGCCTATGTTACCAAAAAATACGGACAGGAGAACGTCTGCCAGATCATCACCTTTGGAACCATGGCTGCTCGTCAGTCAGTCAGGGATGTGGGGAGGGCCCTTGAGGTCCCGCTTCCCGAGGTAGATAAGATTGCGAAGATGATTCCTCCGTTCGGTCCAGATGCCACTATCGAGGGGGCATTAAAGAATATTCCTCAGTTGAGGGAACTGAGGGACAAGGATGCCAAGATTGCCCATCTCCTCTCTGTGGCTCAAAAACTTGAGGGACAGGTTCGCCATCCCTCCATTCATGCCGCTGGAATCGTTATCACCCCGAAGCCGCTGGTAGAATTTATGCCGCTTTACCAATCCGTAAAGGGTGAGATTACGACCCAATTTCCTATGCAGGATATTGAAGCCATCGGCCTGCTCAAGATGGACCTGCTCGGGCTTCGCAACCTGACTGTTATTAAAGATACGGTTGAACTTGTCGCCAAAGAGACAGGCGAAAAGATAGATATGAAGAATATTCCCCTGGATGATAAAGAGACTTTTGAGGTCTTCAAATCAGGTAACACAGATGGTGTCTTTCAGTTTGAAAGCTCGGGGATGAAGGATCTGCTCCGCAATTTTAAGCCTGAAAGCTTTCGAGACCTGATTGCCTTGAATGCTCTCTACCGACCAGGCCCGCTCAAGAGCGGAATGACAGATGAATTTATAAAACGCAAAAACCACCCTGAGCGAATTAGCTATGAATGCGTGGAGTTCGAACCGATTCTGAAAGAGACTCAAGGCCTCATTGTCTACCAGGAGCAGGTGATGGAAATTGCCACAGAGTTGGCAGGATTTTCTATGGCTCAGGCCGATATACTGCGCAAGGCCATGGGGAAGAAAGTCTCGGGCATGATGAAGGCCCAAAAGCAGCGATTTGTCCAGGGAGCGAAGAAGAAAGGCCTGAGCCAGGCTAAAGCAAATAAAATCTTTAATCAGATTAAAGATTTTGCCGGCTACGGGTTCAATAAATCACACAGCGCAGCCTATGCCTATTTGGCCTACCGCACCGCTTACCTGAAGGCCCATTATCCTTCCCATTTTCTGGCGGCTCTCTTGACCTCAGAAGCTGAAAGAGGTGCTACTTCTCAGGTTGCCAAATACATCATTGAATGTGAAGAACTGGGAATTAAGATTCTCCCACCCGACATTAACGAAAGCGATTTCAATTTTACAGTCGTTAAAGGAGATATCCGCTTTGGCCTTTCAGCCGTAAAAAATGTCGGTGAAGGATCGGTCCGGGCTCTGCTTCGAGCAAGAGAGAAGAAAGGAAAATTGACTTCACCATTTGATATCTGTGAGGTGGCAGATCCCAAAGCCTTAAACCGCAAGGTAATTGAAAGTTTAATAAAGGCTGGAGCCTTGGATTCATTGGGATGGCGAAGATCGCAGATGTTTCATCTCATAGATAAAGTGATTGAGTATGCTCATGAGATGCAGAAAATTGAATCTTCAAAACAAAGTCTTCTGTTTGGCTCAGGTCAAATCGAGCCTCCCCCTATTCCTCCCGAGGTGAAGGAGATGCCAGAATGGGATGAATCTCTTTCTCTATCCTATGAGAAAGATGCTTTGGGATTATATATCACGGGACATCCTCTGGCCAAATTCGGGAAACAGCTAAAGAGGCTTGTTTCCCAGTCCATAAGCCAGCTGGATGAAGAAAAAGATTTCAATAGCGAAATAAGAGTTGCAGGAATCATATCTTCCCTTAAACCCCTTAAAACCAGGAAGGATGAGAGGATGGCCACTTTTATCCTGGAAGATCTGAGTGGCAGGATTGAGGTCGTTGTCTTTCCAGATAGTTACCAAAGATATTATGACTTCCTAAGAGAGGACCAGTTAGTCTGGGTAAAGGGGAAGTTTTTAGGAGAGGGAGAAAGCCAGAGGATCCACCTTCTCCAGGTTATGCCCTTAGCCGATGCCTTCCAAAAACAGGCGAAGAGAGTTATTCTGAGGATTTTTCTTCCCGGGATCGAGGAGTCGGTATTTGAAGAATTGAAAAGGATGCTGGATGAGAATCGAGGGGAGTGTCCGGTGTTTTTTGAACTCGAAACTCCACATTCCTACAGAATGGTGGTTCAGTCTAGCGATGTCCAGGCCATATCTCTCTCAGAAGAAATAACAACAAGAATCGAGAGCCTGTTAGGGGACGACTCTGTCTTTATTGAATATTAATGGGGTCAGACCTTTAAAACTTTGAAAACTTTAATAATTTGAATATTATATGTTAGTAACATGATAAGCTTAGCTTTCGAGGAATGAACAAGGAAAAAAATAAAATATAAAAGTCTTGAAGGTCTGACCCCGATGAAGAAAAAACATATTCTTGAAAAAGTTTACGACCCCAAGCCTGTCGAGGAAAAATGGTCGAAATTCTGGATCGATGAAGGGCTGTTTGTTCCTAGGGTTCCTTCGTCCAAGAAGAAATTTTCAATGGTCCTTCCCCCTCCAAATGTTACAGGAATTCTTCATATAGGGCATGCCCTATGCTTCACCCTGCCCGATATCATTGTTCGTTGGCGTAGGATGCAGGGATTCAATACTCTCTGGCTTCCCGGGACAGACCACGCCAGCATCGCAGTTCACAATGTTATTGAGCAGAGTCTGGCTGAGAAGGGATTGACTCGGGAGAAGGTCGGTAGAGAAGAGTTTCTGAAAGTGGCCTGGGACTGGAAGAATAAATATGGCGGGAAGATTATCCATCAGCTGAAAAAACTCGGGACTTCTCTAGACTGGACAAGGGAAAGGTTTACCCTGGATGAGGGTTTTTCCAAAGCAGTAAGGCTCGTTTTTATCGAACTCTATAATGAGGATCTTGTTTACAGGGATTATTACCTGGTTAATCGCTGTCCCCATTGTGGAACAGTTCTTTCAGATATCGAAATTGAACACAGGGAACGAAAGGCGAAACTCTACTACATCAAGTATCCCCTCTTGGATTCTGAAGAGAGTATTACGGTTGCCACCACACGTCCCGAGACTATGCTGGGTGACACTGCGGTCGCAGTTCACCCTGACGATGAGCGTTATTCGAAGTTTCAAAAGAGGAAAGTCCTTCTTCCCCTTGTAAACCGAGAGATCCCTGTTATTACAGACGAGCGAGTTGAGAGAGAGTTCGGGACAGGGGCAGTCAAGGTGACCCCAGCCCATGATCCAGTAGATTTTGAATTAGGGAAACACCACAATCTTGAGCAGGTCATCGTGATTGACGGTTCGGGCAGGATGACTGAGGCGGCGGGAGAAGAATTTAAAGGGCTAGACAGGTTCGAATGTAGAGAGAAAGTTATAGCCAAACTTGAGCAGATGGCGCTGCTCGCCAAGATTGAAGATTACGAGCATGCTGTCGGCCATTGCTACCGCTGTAAGACTATCATCGAGCCTTATCTTTCCTGGCAGTGGTTTGTTCGCGTGAAGCCTTTGGCCGAAGAAGCTATAAAGGTGGTAGAGGAAGGGAAAATTAAGTTCATCCCCTCCAACTGGGCCAAGACCTATTTTGAATGGATGTATAACATTCATGATTGGTGTATATCACGTCAACTCTGGTGGGGGCACAGGATACCCGCCTGGTATTGCCAGCAATGCGAGCATATCATGGTTTCGGACGAGGCGCCTGCAAAGTGTGAAAAATGCCCGAGCTCAGAGCTTGTTCAGGATGAAGACGTTCTGGATACATGGTTCAGTTCTGCACTCTGGCCCTTTGTTACCATGGGCTGGCCCGAAAAAACAGAGGATTTAAAGACTTTCTACCCCACTGATCTTATGTCAACAGGGTTTGACATCATTTTTTTCTGGGTTGCTCGGATGATTATGATGGGGCTTAAATTTGCCAAGGATATTCCTTTCCGTCATGTTTTTATAAACGGCCTGGTCAGAGATTTTAAAAGACGAAAAATGAGCAAATCAGAGGGCAATATTATTGATCCACTTGAAATGATCGAGAAATACGGCACAGATGCTTTGAGATTCACCCTGGCTGCCTTAGCCATTCCAGGCATGGACCTTTCTCTTGCTGAGGAGAGGATGGCAGGCTATCAGGCCTTTGCCAACAAAATCTGGAACGCGTCCCGGTTTGTCTTGATGAACATCCAGGGAGAGGAATTTCGCCTGAAAGAAGAGGAATTAACCCTGGCTGATAGGTGGATCCGAAGCAGGTTAGTCTGGATTATCGAAGAGCTGCATGATGCTTTAGAAAATTATAAGTTTTATGATGCAGCCAATAAAATCTATCATTTTATCTGGGGTGAATTTTGTGATTGGTATATTGAGTTGGTCAAGCCGACTCTTAAACAAGGGAACAGAACGTCGGAGGCCGTCCTGGTCGATACGTTAGACCAGATACTGAAGCTCCTTCATCCGTTTATGCCCTTCATTACCGAAGAAATCTGGCAGCATATACCTTCGTCAGGGAAATCTCTGGTCGTGACATCGTTCCCTCAAGCAAGAAAGGATTTGAAAGATGAGGAGGCAGAAAGGGAGATGAGATTCCTCCAGGAGGCGATAGTCGGGATTAGAACCATAAGAGCAGAGAACCGGATTCCTCCTAAGAAAAAAGTTGATCTTTATGTGAGGGTGAGAGATGAGCGAAAAGTGGGGAAAAAAGCGGAGGCAGAAATCATTCGTCATACCAAAGAGTACATTCAGACTCTGGCTAACATTCATCAGATTGAGATTTTGGATCATTTTCCGCGGAAAAAGAAGCTCTTAAAGGGAATAGCCGGTTCTTGGGAGATAGCTATTCCCATCGAGGAGGGAGTCTTCGATTTAAATCAAGAGAAACAGAGGCTGGAGAAAGAGCTTTCGAAAATTATGATGGATATAGAAAAAATAGAAACCAGACTTAAAAACACCGATTTCCTTAACCGCGCTCCAAAAGAAGTCATTAAAGAAGCAAAAGGCAAGCTTCGGGATCTTCAGGGCAAAAAAGCAAAACTTGAGGAAAGCCTCAAGCATATTCTCTCCCTGATTTAATGCTTTATCCCGAAGTGACGCGATTATATATGTTATTGCGGGCGACCGTAGGGAGCGTGGCAATCTCATACAATAAATTGTCATTGCGAGCGCAGAAGATTCCTTCGCTTTGCTCGGAACAGGCTGCGCAATCCAAATTTTTTCTCGCGAGATTGCACATCACTTTTTACCATGGATATTGGAGCTAAAATTTTTCGCGTTAAAAGCTGCCCTTCTACGAACGACCTGGCTAAAGAACTGGCCCTTTCCGGAGAAGAGGAAGGCACAGTTGTCATCTCTGATGAGCAGACAAGAGGAAAGGGGATGAAAGGAAGGAAATGGTACTCGGCCAGAAAAAAAGGGATTTATCTCTCTGCAATCCTCCGCCCTCCCCACTCCAACATTTCCCTTCTTCCCCTTGCAGCCGGATTGGCTGTGGCAGATGCCGTTTTTGATTCAGTCGGATTAAGGATCAAACTTAGATGGCCCAACGATTTAATATGGGGAAAGAAAAAATTGGGAGGTATTCTCTGCGAGAGTGGCTTTTTAGGAGACAGAATCAGTTATGCTATCCTGGGGATAGGCCTGAATATGAACCATGGGAGGGACGATTTCCCTGAAGAAATCCGCCATCAAGCCACCTCCCTTAAGCTTATATCAAAGGAAGATATGGATGAGAATATCATGCTTAAAAATCTTTGGCCTGCTTTAAATCATTGGTACGGTCGATTCTTGCAGAATGAGAAGGACAAAATTGTCAGCCAATTCCAAGAAAATTCGATTCTGCCGCTTGGAAAGGAAATAACTCTGATTACGGAAAGCGGGGAAGTTTCAGGAATTTACAGAGGGATTCACTCTCAAGGGAGCCTGATTCTAGAGAGTCGAGGAAAGAGAAAATCTTTTTTTTCAGCAGAGATAAAGACAGTGAAAGATAAATGAAAGGAGGGATGAGATGATTTTAGCCATAGATATTGGTAACACCAACATCGGTGTGGGGATATTCCAGGAAAAGAAATTAATCAAAAATTGGAATATCAGGACAGAATTGGAGAAAACTTGCGATGAATACGGGATTATCATTTTAAACCTGCTTTCCTTATCAGGGATGAAGCCGGAGGACATAAAATCCGTTGTTCTCTCCAGCGTGGTTCCTCCCCTGACACCTGTCTTTCAATATTTAAGCCGGAGTCTATTTGGGATTAAACCTGTTGTGGTCGGACCAGGACTGAAAACAGGGATGGCTATTCTTTATGAAAATCCACTCGAGGTGGGAGCGGATAGAGTGGTTGCTGCTATTGCAGCCTTTGAGAAGCACGGCGGGCCCTGCATTGTGGTTGATTTCGGGACCGCCACTACCTTTGATGCAGTATCTGCTAAAGGGGAGTATTTAGGCGGAGCAATAGCCCCGGGAATTCAAATTTCCGCCGAAGCCCTTTACCTTAGAACGGCCAAGCTGCCCCATATAGAAATAAAAAAACCCCGCAAGGCGATTGGGAGGACGACTGTCTCCAGCATGCAATCAGGTCTCTATTTTGGCTATGTAGGCCTGGTCTCCAATATTATTAAAGAGATAAGAAGAGAATTAGGGGAGAAAGCCAGGGTCATCTCTACTGGAGGCTTTGCCGCCCAAATAAGTCATGAGATCAATTCCATAGATTTTCACGAACCCTATCTTGCTTTAGAGGGATTGAGGATCATTCATGAAAGAAGCCGGGAGTAATAAAAAGGGGACAGGCTACTTTTTCTGCATGAACTGTTTAAGAGCAAAGACTGTGCTCTTTCTTCCAGAAAAAGTAGCCAGTCCCGCTTTGCCCGGTTTCGTTTGTGAGAGGCATAATGGATAAGAGGCGAAGCAAATATTTCCAATCTGTTGCTATTCATTTTTTCAAGCACCGCGGGGCTCCCTTTTTCCTATCTTCCAAAGAGCTCGATTATGTTGCGAGATGGGAAAAGATAGGTATCCCTCTTCATGTTGTTTTGGAAGGAATCGAGAGATCGTTCGAGAGCTACAGAAGAAAGCCGGGGAGAAAGGCTAAAATTCAGTCGCTTGCTTTCTGCGACCTCCAGGTATTAAAAGCCTTTGAACAGGATAGGGAAAGAAAGGTTGGGCACAAAAAAAGGATAGTGGAAAGAAATGAGAAAAGAGATCGAGCCAGAGCTGAAGTCGAAAGGTTTTTGGCAAAAATCCCTCAACAGATAGGCTATTTGAAAGAGGCTTACTCTCTGGCTCAAAAAGTACTCTCTCAAAGTCCTTTTGATGAGGAAGAGCTGGAGCGAATAGAAGGGAAAATAGAGGAGCTTCTCTGGAAGAATTCTATGGAGGAAGAGAAAGAGAGGGTGAAAAGCGGTGTTTTGAAGGACTATGAATTCAAACAAGAAGAGGAATTTGAGAGGATTTTCAAGATAAAGCTAGTCAAGGTTTTAAGGGATAAGTACAAAATTCCGTATATCTCTTTATTTTATTATTAGGCTTTATCCCAAAGTTTTATGATTAGGAGTAAACGACTTTATAATAAGAGCAATCAATGAAGAAAACGATAGAAAGCGAGATCGTCTCTCTGCTCCGGAAAAGAAGGGAAGGCTTGAGTTTTCAAAGAATTGCCAAGGAACTATATATAAAGCCAGGAGAAAAGCAGCTTTTAAGAAAGACTCTTAGAAGACTGGAAAGCCAGGGTGTCGTACTCAAGCTGAAAAGACAATATTTTATCCGTGCTAAGTCAAAAATAATAAAAGGAAGATTCGTTGCCTATCCTAGAGGATTTGGTTTTGTTATCCCAGAAGAAGGGGGCTCCGAGGATATTTTTATTCCTGCCCGTTATTCTGGAGACGCCCTCAAGGGAGATGTTGTAGAGGTCCTCTATCGGGAAAAGGGGAAAAGGGGCAAGCCCGAAGGACGGGTGATAAGGATAGTGAAAAAGGAAGCAGAGAGAATGCTAGGTCTTTATAAGGAACGGTGGGGACAAGCTTTTTTTCTTCCGTTTGACTCGCCTTCTCCAGAAGAAATACCTCTAACTTCTGAGGAGCATCTTTATCCTCAATCCGGGATGATAGTTGAGGTGGATAGAGATTCCAAGCGTTTGACGGAAGTTCTGGGTATGCCAGATGACCCCGGAGTCGACACACGGGTTGTCATCAAGAGATATAATTTAGCCTCTTCCTTTTCAGAGGAAGCACTCGCTGAGGCTGAAGAGTGCTCTCCTGAAATTAAACTTCAGGATAAAAAAGATAGAAAAGACTATCGAAACTGGAAGATTGTGACCATTGATGGCGCCAGCGCCCAGGATTTTGACGATGCGGTGAGTGTGAAAAAACTTCGCAACGGGCATTTTCTTCTTGGAGTCCACATTGCCGATGTTTCCCACTATGTCAAGCCTGGCACCGCCCTGGATGCGGATGCCTATGAAAGAGGAACGAGTGTTTATTTTCCTGGTCTCACTCTTCCTATGTTGCCCGAGAGGCTTTCCAACGATATTTGCAGCCTCAGGCCTCGAGAAGAGAGGTTTACTTTTTCAGTTTTGCTTGAAATAGACAGGCAGGGTGAGGTTTTAAGTGCTGAATTTCATCCTTCTTTGATTCGAACAGCAGAAAGGATGACCTATGATTCTGTTTACAGGATATTTGAAGGCGATAAGGAGGAAAAGGTAAAATTTTCTGACCTTGTCCCTGATTTATTACTGATGCGAGACCTGGCTCGCCTTTTGAGAGCGAGAAGGGCAAAAGAAGGGAGTCTTGATTTTGACCTGCTCGAGCCAGAACTTGTGTATAAAGAAGGAAGCCTCGATTCGATCGTGCCCTTTGAGCACAATGAAGCCCACCGGGTAATCGAGGAATTTATGCTTGCGGCCAACGAGGCAGTAGCTTCCTTTCTCGGGCGCAAAGGCGTTTCCTTTATGTACAGAATACATCCTCCGCCCGGGATTAAAGATTTGGAAAGGCTCAGGGAGATACTGGCTCATTTTGGTCTTTCTCTCCCTTCGCCAAAAAAGATACGCTCCCAGGACTTGCAGCATGTCCTTGAAGAGGTTGAGGGTAAGGATGAGGAGAAATTTATCAGCCTGCGGCTTTTGAAATCCCTGAAACTAGCAGTTTATTCTGAAGAAAATACGGGCCATTACGGCCTTGCCAAAAGGGAATATACTCACTTCACTTCTCCCATCCGGAGGTATCCAGACTTGTCTGTTCATAGGATCTTAAAAAAAGTCCTCAGGAAAGAGCGAGTGAAAATGCCCTCATTTTCTTCGGTTGCTCTCCACTGCTCCAAGGAAGAACGAAATGCTGAGGAAGCAGAGAAAGAACTCATGGAGTGGAGGATTTATAGGTTCCTGAAAGGGAAGCTCGGCGATGAATTCGAAGGGATAATCGTTGATATCACCAAAGCGGGTTTAGTCGTGGAGCTTGAGGAATATTTTGTGGACGGCATAGTCTCGTATTCTGACTTAGGTGGAGATTACTATTTTAAGAGATCAGAAAAAACAATTATCGGAAGAAGGACGGGGAGGAAATACGAATTAGGAGATAGACTAAAAGTGGCACTGGCTTCAGTTGATCCCATCCTGAGGAGGATGAGTCTGACGTTGAGTCCAGAAAGGAAGGAAAAGGCGCGATGAAGACGAGTTGCTTTGATGCGGAAGTAAACTTTTCCTTTGCTGCTAGAGAAAAACTGCTGGATTTGTCTCTTCTTATCAAGGGAGAGAAGATTTCTGCTTCTTTTTTCTTCTATGAACAAATTCAAGAGGAAAAGCCGGGGCTTTTTGTTCGCGTCCACCTTCGCCAACCCCTCCTGCTGAAATGGAAGGATAAGTTTAAAGTCCAAGGGCCGGGAAAGACGCCCCTTCTGGGAGAAGGGCGTGTTCTTAATCCCTTCTCGGAGAAAGTAAGTCGGGGAAAGATAAAGAAAAGAATTGCCTTTCTCGAGCGGCTTCAGGGTGATGAAAAAGAGATGCTTCTTGCTCTGATCCAAGAAAAAGGTCTTAAGGGTCTAAAGGAAAGAGAGATAACCCAATTTTCCTCCCTGATAAAGAGGGTAATCCAGCGTTTGTCCCAGGAGCTTGAGGCTGAAGGCAAGATAAGAATTCTCACCTTCTCGCCCCTATTTCTTCTTTCCCAGGAGAGCCTTGATTTTCTCTGCCAGAAAATTCTCAGATTCCTTGCTCAATTTCATGAAAGCCACCCTGAACAGAAAGGAGTATCTATCGAAGGATTAAAGACGAGATTTGAGCTTCACCCCAGGATTTTCTCCTTAGCCTTAAAACATCTCTCGCGTTCAGATCAGATTATTGAGTCTGAGGGCGAGCTTGCCCTTTCCGAATTTACGATGACTCTCACCCCTGAAGAAGAAGGCATCTTAAAGGAGCTTGAAGGTTTATGCTTCAAAGGAGAATTTCGCTCGTATTCTTTCGAAGACCTTCGCCAACGTTTTCGTCTCTCTTCGAAAAGGCTCGATAGGCTGCTTTCTCTTCTTGTGGAAAGAAAAAAGATCGTCCAGGGAAAAGATGGATTGATCCTTCATTCCAAATGGCTGGATGAGATCATCTCGAGGATCGAAAAATCCAGGAAAAGGGAGTTGACTGTTGCGGATTTTAAAGAAATGACTGGCCTCACTCGTAAATATGCTATTCCTCTTTTGGAGCTTCTGGATCAAATGGGAGTGACCCGGAGGAAAGGCCACATAAGAGAAATCTTGTGAATTCTTTACTTCTTCTTTTTCTTGGTTTTGTCTAGGGCTGTTTTAAGCTTTTCGGCAAAAACTCCAAAGATCGGTTCTTCGGAGACATAAGGTTTAAACTTTTCCTTTTTTTCTTTTGCCCTGGCTTCTTCTGCAGCCTCTTTTTTCTCCTCTGCTTTAATAGCTCTGAGGGCTTCCTGCTCAGATTCTTCTATTTCTATTTTCTCTTCGATAATTCTTTTCTCTCCCTTTCTTGCCCGGCGAGCTCTATCGGCCTCCATCCTCAGCTTCTTTTTCTTTGAAACTTTTTCTCTTTTTCCTGGGACCCTTTCTATCTCTTCCTGTTCTTTAACCGTATCCTCAACAGGTTCTAAGGGAGCTTCGACCCTAATCTCTTCTCTTCTTTCCTTCCTGATCTCTGGAGCAGGGATTTCCTCAACGGGCGCTTCCGAGGGGGGAGTCGTCGGTGGGGCTTCCTCAACCTCTTCCGTAGGAAGTGCTTCAGGCAAGATTTCTTCAGGCACCTCAGGCTTCACCTCTTCTTCAACCTCGATTTTTTCTCGGTAGAAGAAAATCCCTTTATCTTTTTCTGAGGCGGAGAATCCCGGTGAGTTAAGCAGAGTTTTTTCCACTTCTTCCTGGGTGGTTTGTTTTAAAATGTCGACTAGATGATATGCTCTCAAATAATGGAGAGCGAAATTGTTTCTTTCCAGGCCGAAATTCTTAAAGATGAGGATTAAGAGTTCCCTGAGTTCTAGCTTATCTCTCTGTGGATAGAGGGAAAAAAGCCCGCTAAGAGTTTCTCTTTTTAGATGAATGATTTTGTTGGGCAGAGAGAAGGTGAAGGCCTCTTCCCCGCTGGTGGAGAATATATCTTTTTTAGGATCATAGTCTATTTTTAATACAGGAAGTTTTTTCTTTGACTTCTTCAGCGAGAAGTAGAATTGAGTGGGCCCCTTTCTTTCCAGAGTCAGGCGCGCGCCCTGGGGAACATTATTACTCTCGAAGAAGTCTTTTAAGCCCAGAAAAAAGGCAGATGATGGGTAATAAAAAACAGTGTAGTCCTTCTCTTCTTCTTTATCACTGAAAATATATTCTCTGGAAAGTGATAATTCTTTGTTAAGGCTTTTTGAGATTTTAACGCCCCCGGAGAGAATCTCTCTCCAGGTAAGATAGGTCTGTAAAGGGAATTCATGTATCTGGGTTATTTCCTTCATCTCTTCCTCGTCAAAAGCAGGAAGTTTTGCTTTGGGAGCAGATAGGGGTAAACCCTCGGGGAGAGAGTTAAGGACCTTCTTCAGGTGCCATTTACCCCACTCTTGGGGAGAGACATATATAAATTCCTTCTTGTATTTTTTTTCCAGTATGTAGTTTAAGCTCATGCAACAAAGTTCGAAGAGGTCATCTGTACTTTCCATGCTAAAAAATTTATTCACCAACTCATCTGATGCAGCTGATGATTTCTTCTCCAGGAGGTGATTTTTGATCTCCTTTATTTTTTTCTCCTGGATCTCCATTTTCTTCTCATCGAGTTGCCAGTAATCGTTCCAGCAGAAAAATTTTGATGACTTGGAGAGTGCGGACCGCAGATTTTTCTCCAGCGTTTTTAAATCTCTATCCGTCATAGGAAGTTCACTCAGTCTCGGATCTTTCTTTTTTTCAATTTTTTCCGGAGTCTTTGCTTTTCTTTCGACGTTGCTGGGGAGTAGAACTTGAGTTTTGGTCTTCTTCATGTAATCGACGTATTTTCGGAATATTCCACCTCCCGAGTAATCAACTTCGAGCATCTCGCAGTTGAAATCTGCATAAGCGACTTTCCCGACTACCGTTAAAACAACAGCTCCTTTAAAGGGTTCCACTCCCTTACTGCTTACCATCAAGGGTTCATCGTATTCTTTATAGATGAGGTCGCCGATTTCATACGTGCAAAGGGGATCGTATCTCTTGACCTCATGACCCAGCTGACTTGAAGTCTTCTGGTAGGCCATTTTTTTTGTTATCTCTTCGAGAGAAAGAGGCTTGCTGCTTTTAGAGAATTCTTTTTCAATAAACAAAAGATCTTTTTCAGTGATTTCTGTGTTTTCTATCTCTTTTTCCATCGTCCTTTTTATTTTTTCCCTAAAAGTGAAAGCATGATTACTTTCTGGACATGAAGCCTGTTTTCTGCTTGATCATACACAACGGATTTTGAGGAATCAATGACATCATCTGTCACTTCTTCTCCCCTATGGGCTGGCAAACAATGCATGAAAAAAGCCTCTGCTTTGGCTTTTGCCATCAGGCTCTCGTTGACCTGAAAGGGGGCGAAAAGTTTGGCTCTTTTTCCCTTTTCCTGCTCCTGCCCCATAGAAGCCCAAACATCAGTATAAACAGCATCTGCGTTCTCGACTGCCTCAGAAGGATCATTGGTGAAAAAGAAGCTCGCCCCTGTTTCTTTCCCATCGAGCTCTGCCTGTTTTCGAATTTCAGGATCAGGCTCGTATCCGGGTGGCGTAGCCACACTCATCTTGCTTCCTGCTTTTGCTGCAGCAGAAAGAAGGCTGTGACAGACGTTGTTGCCATCGCCTACGTAAGCCAGCTTGAAATTAACCAAATCTCCTCGTTTCTCCTTTAGAGTAAAGAAATCAGCCATAGCCTGGCAGGGATGCAGGAGATCGGTCAGGGCATTGATGACAGGGATGCGGCATACCTGGGCTAAATCAATGACATTCTGGTGGGCAAAAGTCCTTATCATGATGGCGTCAACCCAACGCTCCAGATTCTTGCCCGTATCGTAAACGGTTTCCCTTGTGCCTATCTGGATATCTGAAGGGCTTAAATAAACAGCCTCTCCTCCCAGCTGGAGCATCCCCACCTCAAAAGTCATCCTGGTCCGTAAAGAAGGCTTTTGAAATATCATGGCCAGGATTTTTCCCTTGAGTTTGTTTCGAAAACGGTGGGAGTTGTCTTTAATTTCTCTCGTAAGGTCTAGAATTTTGCTAAACTGATAAAGGCTTAAATCATGGATAGAAATAAAGTTTTCAAGCATCTTCTTACCTATATCGAAGCTTTTATTTTTGTTCCTGATCGATTGATCAAAGAAGCTTTAAGATGATTAGCTGAGGTTATCAAAACTTCTTTTCCTCCTCCCTTTATGTATTCAATCGCTGCTTTGATTTTCGGCCCCATTGAGCCTGGAGGAAACTGCCCCTGAGAGAGGTATTCTTCAGCCTGCTTAACCGTCATAACTCCGATTGGCTCCTCATCAGGCTTGCCGTAATTCAGATACACCCGATTCACGTTGGTTAAGATTATAAATAGGGCTGCCTTAACTTCTCGGGCGACAAGGCTTGCGGCATAATCTTTGTCAATAACCGCCTCTACTCCCTGGAAAAGCCCTCGGCCGTTAATAATGACAGGAACGCCTCCCCCGCCCACGGCAATAACGATCTTTCCCGCGTGAACTAAGTCCCGGATGATTCTTTTGGGAATGACATCGATCGGCCTGGGAGAAGGGACAACTTTGCGGTAGCCGCGCCCAGAATCTTCTATAATTTTCCATTTTTTCGCTCTGCGAAGCACCTGGGCTCTGTATTTCGAGTAAAAGGGACCGACAGGCTTGGTCGGGTTTTCAAAAGCCTGATCCTCCCTGTCGACAACGACCTGGGTGATTAACGTAGCCACGTCCTTATCCACTGAATTTTTGCGCAGCTCGTTTATAATTGCCTTCTCGAGCATAAAGCCCATGCTCCCTTCTGTCATGGCATCGCAGACCTCCAAGGAAAAGGGTGGAACTTTGGTGATCGATTCTTCCATCTGGATTAGAAGATTGCCGACTTGAGGGCCGTTTCCGTGAACCAGGATCAGATCATAACCTTTTTTAACCACATGAATCATGAGCTGAGCTGCTTTTTGAGCATTATTAATCTGCTCTGATTGAAGTCCTCTCTGGGTTTCTGGGAGAATGGCATTTCCGCCGAAGGCAATAAGAGCAATCTTTCTTCTCATCAGAATTCTTGCAGAACCTCCTTAAGATCAGGAGAACCGATTTCTTCCAGTTCATATGTGACTCTCAGGATTCTTTTGTTTGTTTTGATCAACCGGCCGAGATCAATAGGAGTTCCGCTGACGACGAGGTCGCATTCGACTTTGTCCATTGTTTGAGCAAGCTCAGCCATTTGTTTTTTTCCATAACCCAGGGCGGGGAGGATTCTGTCAAGGTGGGTGTATTTTTGGTATGTTGCCTTAATGCTTCCAACCGAAAAAGGCCTGGGATCTACGATTTTTGAAGCCCCGTATTTTTGGGCGGCAAGCATTCCTGCACCGTAGGGCATCTCTCCATGGGTTAGTGTTGGTCCGTCTTCGATAACTAAGACTGTCTTCCCGGCTATATCCTTTCCTTCCGGAACAATTATCTTAGAGTTGGCCCGAATTATGGTTGCTTGGGGATTGAATTCTTTGATGTTTTGAAGAAGCTCGTCTAATTTCTCTTTTTCAGCACTATCTATCTTGTTGATTACAAGAACCTGGGCTCTTCTAAAATTCGTCTCACCAGGATGATACCGGAGCTCATGGCCTGGCCGATGAGGGTCGGCGACTACTATATCTAAATCCGGCTTATAGAAGGAAAAATCGTTGTTCCCTCCGTCCCAAAGAATGATATCCGCTTCTTTTTGGGCCTCTTCCAGGATGGCCCCATAGTCCACGCCAGCATAGACCACAATACCATTCTTGATATGGGGTTCATATTCTTCCATTTCCTCAATTGTGCATTCATGCTTTATCATATCCTCGTAGGTGGCAAAGCGCTGTACTCTTTGTTTGACTAGATCTCCATAAGGCATGGGATGGCGGATGACGACAACTCTTCTTCCTTTTTCCTTGAGGAGGAGAGCGATTTTTCGGCTTGTCTGGCTTTTTCCACATCCAGTCCGCACAGCACAGACCGATATAACAGGGAGGTCGCTCTTTATCATCGTCTCCCGGGGGCCGAGGAGGGTAAAGTTTGCTCCAGCTGCTAACACTTGTGATGCTTTGTGCATGATGTATTCATGAGAAACATCACTGTAAGAGAAAAAAACATCCGAGATTTCATTTTTGCCGATGAGCGAAGAAAGTTCTTCCTCAGGATAGATAGGGATACCGTCCGGATAGAGCTTTCCAGCAAGAGCAGAAGGGTATTTTCTATCTTCAATATCAGGAATTTGGGTTGCAGTGAAGGCTACAACCCGGTATTCTTCCTTGTCTCTAAAATAAGCATTGAAATTGTGAAAATCTCTTCCTGCTGCTCCCATTATAAGTACATTTTTCATCTTTATGCCTCCATAAAAAAAGGAAATTAAGTATAATACAGGCCTCAAAATTATGCAAACAATGGGGTCAGACTTGCCAAACTTGAGCTATTTTGAATAAAGCGAAGCAGATAATGGCGCAAGACTAGTAAAATGGGGCCAGGCCCCATTTTCCGACGTTCTGTCTGAAAGTTGAGAACTTACTCTTTCTTAGAAAAAATGGTGCCTGTCTCCTTTTTCTCCAGACGAGCTATTTATGAAAAAAAGGGCAGGTTGCTTTTTCCCTTTTGCCGAATTATTGAGCTAGCAAGGCAGGCTACTTTTTTCTACCCGGTCCTTTCTTTCTTCCTTTAGGGGACCAGGATTTAGGAGGAGCCTGATAACGCTTTCTGAGTTTTTGCCACGCTGGCTTTTGACGTCTGTTTATTTGTCGAGGCACTTTTATCTCATAATGTAATTATATCTACGGATAAAATCTTTGGGTCCAAAAGAGCCACTGTGCTCTTTCCCGAAACCCATCCACCTGTTTCTCCCGGATTAATGAGCAGGTTTTTTTTCTTACGTTTTATCTCTGGTTTGTGAGTATGGGCAAAAATTATGACATCGTATTTCTCAGAGGCAGGATACGAACCATGGGCCGCAGGAATATGGGTAACCATGAAATTGAGATTCTCATGATTGAAGGTCAGAGGAGCTTTTTTTATCTCTCCAAAGGATTGTAAAACTTTTTCCAGACCTTTTTTTTCTCCATCACAGTTTCCAAAAACAGCTTTCACTGGGCAGCTTAGATTTTCGAGCTCTCTAGCAGCAAAGGGAGCAACAAAGTCTCCGGCATGAATAACCAGACTGCATCCTGTTTCATTGAACAAACGTACGGCTAGCTTGATAGACTGCAAATTATCATGAGAATCGGCCATGATTCCTATCATTCTCTCTTTCCTTAACGGATATTCCTCGCATTTATTCTAAAGAAATGAGGAATAATTGTCTAATCTCATCAGGTTCTGCACCAGATCCGTCGTGTATATTGGGGTCAGACCTTTCAAACTTGTGTTATTTATGAACTAATAAGCACAAAAAAATTAGATTTATCAATAACCAGATGACAATAAAAGTTTGAAAGGTCTGACCCCGTATATTCCGTATATTCTACCTCGTTACTATCCCCCTTGGCTATTGACACTAATAGAGTAAATTATTTAGTATATATAAAGATTTAAAGGAATAGGCGCGTAGCTCAGTGGGAGAGTGCTTCCTTGACGCGGAAGAGGTCGAGGGTTCGATACCCTCCGCGCCTACCAATTATAAGGAGTACGTGTTCATGAGGAAGAGTAGAAGAGATAGGTTGCTTCTCCTCCCATGCTGGATAAAGATAGATTTTGATGGTTGAGTCGGTTAACGCTAAGACAGAGGGGTCTGTATTTTCGATCAAGAAAGGCAAGATACCTTCCGGTTTAATCCCCCATCTCAAGCTGCCCCATGAGCCCTTCCTCGGCAATATTGAAGATAAGATAGCGGAAAGAAAAAGGAGACACAAAAATGGGGCCTGTCCCCATTTTTTTACATTTTTTTTAAGATACGGAGATTCAGTTGATATACGAAAGTTCTGACGAGGCTCTGGATATATTGAGGCACAGCACTGCCCATCTTATGGCCCACGCTGTTCTTGACCTTTTTCCGAAAACCCAAACAGGGATCGGACCAGCAGTAGAGGATGGATTTTTCTATGATTTTTTAAGAGACAAACCCTTTACTCCAGAGGATCTCTCAGCCATCGAAAAAAGAATGAAGGAGCTCTCTCAACAGGATATTCCCATTCAAAAACGAGTCCTTCCTAAGAAAGAGGCTCTTCGCCTTTTCAAGGAACAGGGCCAAAAGCTAAAAGTAGAGCTTATCAAGGAGAAAGGTGACAAAGAGGTAACCTGCTATGAACAGGGAAGTTTTATAGATTTCTGTTTAGGCCCTCATGTTCCCTCCTCGGGCCAGATCAAACACTTCAAGCTTCTTTCTGTATCAGGTGCTTACTGGAAAGGAGACGAGCAGGGAAAACAGCTTCAAAGGATCTACGGAACTGTTTTTTTTAAGAAGAAGGATCTAACGGATTATCTGGCTCTCTTGGAGGAAGCCAAAAAGAGAGACCACAGGAAGCTCGGTACTGAACTGGAACTTTTCAGCTTCAACGAGGATTTGGGAGCTGGATTGATTCTATGGCATCCCAAAGGAGCCACTGTCAGGCATATTATCGAGTCTTATTGGAGAGAAGAACACCTTAAGGATGGGTATGATTTTCTCTACACTCCTCACTTGGCCAAGCTCGATGTTTGGAGGAAAAGTGGACACACGGAGTTTTATGACGCCATGTACCCTCCAATCCAGAGCGATGAAATTGAGTACGAGCTTAAACCCATGAACTGCCCCTTCCATATCATGGTTTTCAACTCTAAACAGCGAAGCTATCGCGATCTGCCCATACGATGGGCGGAGCTGGGAACAGTCTATCGTTACGAGAGGAGTGGAGTTCTCCACGGACTTATGCGAGTCAGAGGATTCACCCAGGATGACGCTCATGTCTTCTGCCGCGCTGATCAACTTGAAGAAGAGATAAAGCGTGTAATCTTTCTGGCTTTAAGAATTTTAAATACCTTTGGATTCAAAGAGTATGAAATCTTTCTTTCCACTATTCCTGAGAAATATGTGGGAAAGGTTGAAGATTGGGAGAGAGCCACTCAAGCCCTGGAGAAAGCCCTGAAGGCTGCGAAGCTTGATTTTCGGGTGGATGAGGGAGCAGGAGTCTTTTACGGGCCTAAAATAGATATAAAAATAAGAGATGCTTTGCGGAGGTCTTGGCAGTGTACAACCATCCAGCTTGATTTTAATCTGGCTGAAAGGTTTGATTTGAGCTATGTTGGCGAAGACGGAAAACGCCACAGTCCTTTTCTGATTCACAGGGCGATCCTTGGTTCACTTGAAAGATTCTTTGGTGTCTTGATCGAGCACTACAACGGAAATTTCCCGGTCTGGCTTGCTCCTGTTCAAGTGATCATTATCCCTGTTGCAGAAAGACATGATAATTATGCGACTTCTTTAGATGAAAAATTTAAAGAACATGGATTAAGATCGTACGCAGACCTTCGCCGGGAAAAAGTCGGTTATAAAATCAGGGATGCAGAGGTCCATAAGATTCCTATCATTCTGGTTGTGGGGGATAAAGAAGTCACCAACGCAACAGCTTCCCTGAGAGTTCATACGAAGGGCGATAGAGGTGAAGTAGTTGTTAATGAATTCCTTGAAAAAGTAAAGGAATTAGATAAAAATAAATACTTAATCATGGATCTTTAAAGGAGGTCAATCATTAGAAGGCGCACATTTTACCCAGGAAGAAGGAGCATAAAGCCGCATAGGATTAACGAGATGATACAAGCAAAAGAAGTCAGGGTGATTGATGAGGACAAAAAACAAGTCGGGATTCTGCCTTTGACGGAGGCCATATCTGTTGCCAAGGAGAAGGATTTGGATTTAGTCGAGATTGCCCCTCAGGCAGTTCCCCCGGTATGTAGAATTATGGATTATGGCAAGTTTCTGTATGAATTACATAAAAAGGAACATGAGGCAAAGAAACATCAGAAGCAGATTCAGGTCAAAGAGATCCAATTCAGGCCCAAAATCAGCATTCATGATTACACTTTCAAGATGCGGCATATCCAGAGATTCCTGAATGATGGCAACAAGGTTAAAATTAGGGTAATGATGAGAGGAAGAGAGAAAGCTAAGCCCGAGTTGGCCATCCAAATTTTAGACAGGGTTTTCGAAGATACCAAAGACATCGGATTTCAGGATGGAGATATTCGACGACAAAGCTGGGCTGTTTCAGCCCTGCTATGCCCCGTAAAGCCAGGAGGAAAAGATGCCAAAACTGAAAACGCACAAGGGAGCCAAAAAAAGGTTCAAAATAACAGGGAAAAAGAAGATAGTTCATAATAAGGCTTATAAGAGCCATCTTCTCACAAAGAAGTCAGCGAAGAGGAAAAGGAAGTTAGGAAAAAAAGACCTTATTAAAAGTTCGGATCGAGGCAAAATCAAAAGGATGCTTCCCTACGAATCTTAGAGACTAAACCCTCTGAAACACAACTGATTTAAACTGCAAGGAGAAGAAAATGCCCAGAGTAAGAAGAGGCACTAGAAAAAGGGAAAGAAGGTCAAAGATTTTAAAATTGGCCAAAGGATATTGGGGTGCGCGAAGCCGTAACTACCGCACAGCTAAAGAAGCAGTGGAGAGGGCCCTTCTTTATGCCTACAGGGACAGAAGGACCCGCAAGAGAGATTTTAGACGGCTTTGGATTATCCGCATCAAAGCTGCGGCAGAGAACAATGGTCTCTCTTATAGCCGCTTTATCCACGGTCTGAAAGAGCTGAATATCGAACTCGATAGGAAGATCTTGGCGGATTTGGCTGTAAATTCTCCCCAGACTTTTCTAGAGATAGTCCAGAAAGTAAAGAGTGCAAAATAAAAAAAGGAATAAAAAAAGGGGACAGGCTACTTTTTCAGGGTGGGTTGCTCCCTTTATTCGAAAAGAAGAGAAGGCTGGGGGAAAAAACGGGAACTGTCTCCATTTTCCCAAAAAGCAAAACATGCGGCCGCATGATTGGACAGAATATGATAAAAAAGCAGCCTGTCCCCTTTATCACGCATTATTAAGGGTATGAGTGCATAAACATGAAAGATCTTAAGGCCAAAATAGAAAAACACAAAGAAAGATTCGAAAAAGCTCTGACTCGTGTGAAGGATGAGAAGTCACTGCAGGAAGTCCGTAATAGGTTCATGAGTCGGAAGCGAGGAGAGCTGAAGCTTCTTTTTGAAGAGCTTAAAACACTCAAGCCGGAAGAGAAGGCTGAGGCTGGTCAGATGATCAATAAGCTGAAAAAGCACGTGCAGAAAAAGATTGAGAGCAGCTCGAAGAAAATCACGGCTCCTAAGCCACGCGTGAGAGAAGAAAAGGTTGACCTTACACTCCCCGGGCAAAAGGAATATTGGGGCGCTCCACATCCCATCTCGCTTTTTCAGCAGGAGATGGAAAATATATTCATAGCCATGGGCTTTTCCATCGAGGAAGGCCCGGAGATTGAAACAGATTATTATAATTTCGAAGCTTTAAATTTCCCCCCTCATCATCCTGCTCGAGACGACTGGGATACTCTCTATATAACAGATGATTTGCTCCTGCGGACGCATACATCCCCCGTTCAGATCCGAGCCATGGAAAAGAGAAAACCTCCAATCAGAATCATCGTGCCTGGCAAAGTCTACCGGAGGGAAACACCAGACCCAACCCATCTTCCGATGTTCTACCAGCTTGAAGGACTTGTTGTGGACAGGGGCATCACTTTTGCCCATTTGAAAGGAACATTGGAGCATTTTCTCAAAACCCTTTTTTACGAAAAAATCAAAATAAGGTTTCGGCCAAGCTTCTTCCCGTTCACCGAGCCATCAGCTGAAGTTGACATTGAGTGTATTGTCTGTGGGGGAAAAGACGAGGAATGCAGAGTCTGTGATGGAAGCGGCTGGAAAGAGATTTTAGGGTCAGGGATGGTTGACCCTCAGGTCTTAAAAAACGTCAATATCGACCCCGAGGAATTTGCTGGATTCGCCTTTGGCATGGGAATAGACAGGACAGCTATGTTTGCTTATCAGATTCCGGACATAAGATATTTTTATGAGAATGATTTAAGGTTCACAAGGCAGTTTACTTTAAAATGAAAATAAGTCTGAATTGGCTCAAGGATTATATCGAGCTTGATCTCTCTCTTCCTGACTTGATCGAAAAGCTCAATATGATTGGATTGATAGTTGAAGATTGGGAAGAGCAAGGTTCAGATGTCATATTGGACATTGAGACCTATGCCAACCGTCCTGATACCCTAGGACATCTGGGAGTTGCCCGAGAATTAGCTGCAGCGCTTGGGCTAGGAATTAAAGAACAGAAGTGGCCACTGACAGAGATTGAACAAAAGACTTCTGACCTTGCTGATGTCCAAATCTGGGATGATGACCTTTGCCCTCGTTATAGCGGTATAGTTGTCAAAGGCATCCAGGTTGGCCCTTCCCCTGAGTGGCTGAGGAAGAGGATTGAAGCAGTGGGCTTAAAGCCTGTCAATAACGTTGTTGATGTGACCAATTATGTCCTCTTTGCAACTGCTCATCCCATTCATGCTTTTGATTTGGCCAAGATTTCTGACAGAAAGATCATAGTTCGGAAAGCAAACGCTGGGGAAGTATTAAGAAGTTTGGAAGACAGCGATATTTCTCTTACCCCGGAGATGCTGGTGATTGCTGATGCGAAAAAGCCCGTAGCTCTGGCCGGAATCATAGGCGGGGAGGAGTCCTCCGTCAAGGAGAGCACGCAGGATGTTTTTATAGAGAGTGCCTTTTTTGATCCAGTTTCTATCCGAAAAACCAGCAAGAAAACAGGGATTTCGACTGATGCTTCATACCGATTTGAGAGGGGAGCGGACATATCTTTCCCCCCTCAGGCCGCCTTAATGGCAGCCTCCTTACTGACTCAGTTAGGAGGGAGAGCTTCTGAGGGCATTGCAGATGCCTACCCGAGACCTAGAAAAGAGAAAACAGTCGTCTTGCGCCACCACCGTGTTTCTGATCTCCTTGGGCTTGAAATTGATGAGGAATTTGCCGTGCGAACTCTCGCAAGCCTTGGATTCCGGGTCGAAGTCCAACAAGAAGGAGTATTGCAGGTTAATGTTCCTCAGTTCAGGGTAGATATTGAAAGGGAAGCGGACCTGATCGAAGAGATTGCTCGTTTTTATGGATATGATAAGATCCCTGCCTTTGTGCCGCCTCTCAGAGTGTTGGAACCCCCAATGGACCCGAAAAGAGAGAGAATCAATAAAATCCGGCAGCTTCTGTTCCACAACGGTTTTGATGAGGTTCTCAATTTTAGTTTTTCTGACCCTGAAAAGGAGGCTAGACTCCGGACCGGACAGAAGGCCATAGAAATCAGAAATCCCATTTCATCAAAAGCGTCACTCCTCAAGACAACACTCCTGGGGGGATTGCTGGAGAATATTGTCTGGAACAAAAATAGAGGTGCCGAAGGTGTCCATCTTTTTGAGATTGGGAATATTTATTTTTGGCAAAATGAGACAAATCGAGAGCAGTTGACGCTTGCCCTGGCATCAACAGGTCCAGTTGGTCCAGTCCAGTGGCGTAGAAAGAGTGAAGAGACTGACTTTTTCCGCGTTAAAGGCGCGTTGGAATCTCTATTGACTTATTCACGACACGAACCTTTTTCCTTTAAGGAAGAAGACCACCCCTTCTTCGAGCAGAAGTTTTCTCTCTCTTTGATATTTAAAGAGGAGACGGTTGGTTATTGTGGACTGCTCAAAAGAAATCTTCTCGATTCCTACTCCTTGAAGGATCCCGTCTGGGCAGCTGAATTGAACCTGGCCTTGCTATTCGGCAAGCAGCCTTATTCTTTCGGGTACGCTCCAGTGTCCAGATTTCCCAGCATCACTCGAGATGTTTCTTTTATTGCTGATCAAAGAGTGGATTATCAAGATATCAAGGAAGTTGTAGAGAAGCTTAACATTCCGAACCTGAAGGAGTTTGACATTTATGACCGTTTTTCAGGGTCAGCGATTCCAAAGGGTAAAATCAGCTTATCTATTCGTTTTGTTTTTCTCCATCCTCAGAGGACATTATTGGCTAAAGAAGTAGATGACTTTCAGGAAAAAATTATTAATTCTTTAGTAACGAAATTCAAATTTCAATTGAGAAAAGGAGGGAAAATTGACAAGCGAATTAGAAAGGATTAAAATACTCGAAAGTAAGGTTACCCGAGTTGTTGATTATATAAATAAGCTTCTCAAAGAGAATGAGAGGCTTAAGCAGCAGATAAAAGAGTTGAAAACAGAGAAAAAGGATTTTGAGGGGCAGGTAAAGAAAGCAGAAAAACTTGATGAGGATTTGAAGAAGTACATGCAGGATAGGAAGGTCATGAAAGAAAAGATAGAAACAATATTAGACCAGATAGACCAGGTTGGAATATGACCGACAAAGTGATAGAAATCGAAATTTACGGACAAAAATACAGGATAAGAGTCAAAGGAGAAGAGGATGTAAAATATATAGGTCGTCTTACTTCTTATGTTGATCAAAAAATGCGTGAAGTTGCTGTTAAGTCAAAATCTGTTGATTCATTAAAGCTATCGGTGCTAGCAGCATTGAATATTGCCGATGAATATTTTTTATCTCGAAAAAAATTAGATCAACTGAATGAAGTTATCGGCCATATGGAGAGTAAAATAGAAAGTTTGGAGGATTATCTCTTAAAAGATGAGAATACATACAAAAATATTGAGGAAGCCGCTAAATAAAATTTGGCTTAAAGCTCTAAAGTTCTTAGATGAGCTGAGAGAGAGTCAAAACCTTCAGAGAGGAATATTCAGGCCTGTCGTTTGCCCTGAAGTTTTTCTTCCTTTTTGTGAGGACGAGCACCGATTCTTAAATTTTTGCTTTCTCGGGTTTCCTCTCGGTCTTCGAACAGAAATAGAAATTTTGTTGTAACCCTCCTTACTTTCATCTCCTTTGATTCAGCTAATGAGGAGGTGATCAGAGTGAATTTAACTCCATTGATAATTGTTGGAGTCTGCGTTGTTTTGGCTGGATCCGTTATTTTTATCTTGATCAAAAGGACTTCTGGGGCAAAGTCTTTATTTAGGGCCAGTCAGGAGGCCAAGAATATTAGAGAGGCAGCAAAGGAAGAAGCAGAAAAGATAAGGCGCGAAGCATCTATAGAAGCCAAAGAGAAACTTCTGAACATCAAGGCTGATTTTGAGAGGCAGACTCGCGATAGACGCAAAAAATTTAACGACATGGAAAGAAGGCTTATGCAAAAAGAGGAGAATCTGGAGCGCAAATTCCAGGGCCTTGAAAGAAAGGAGAAGGAATTTTCAGCTAAAGAGCAGAGGCTTTACTCAAAAGAAAGGGAAATTGTTGAAGAAAAGAACAAGTATGACGAATTGATCAGAAAGGAAGCGGAAGAGTTGGAAAGGATATCAGGGTTGACTCAGGAGGAAGCAAAAAACATATTGATGAAAAAGATGGAAGAGGATGCCAAGCTCGAGGCCGTTCAAGCAATCCGACGGATTGAAGAAGAGACCAAGGAGAAAAGCCAGGTTCTTGCTCGTGAGATTATGAGTCAAGCTATACAGCGCTCATCGGCCGAACACGTTGTAGAAACAACGGTTTCTGTAGTTGACCTTCCTTCTGATGATATGAAGGGCCGAATCATAGGAAGAGAAGGGCGAAACATTCGTGCCCTTGAAATGGCGACAAACGTTGATATCATAGTCGATGATACCCCTGGGGCTGTCATTCTCTCCAGCTTTGACCCAATTCGCCGAGAGCTGGCTCGTCTGGCAATCGAAAAACTGGTTATCGACGGGAGGATTCATCCTGCCCGTATAGAAGAAGTAGTGGAGACAGTGAAGACAGAATTGGAGGAGAAGATCAAACAGGAGGGAGAATCGATAGTTTTGGAGCTCAGGGTTCAGAATATTCATCCTGAACTCGTTAAACTTCTTGGCAAGTTAAAATTCCGGACAAGCTATGGACAGAACGTCCTCCAGCATTCCAAAGAAGTTGCCTACCTATCAACTTTGATGGCTAAGGAGCTGGGAGTGGATTCAAGCATTGCCCTAAGGGCAGGACTTCTGCATGACATAGGAAAGGCAGTGGATAAGGAAATCGAAGGGACTCACACAGAGTTGAGTGTCGAGCTCGCCAAGAAGTACGGAGAATCTGAAGCTGTCATACAAGCCATTGCCTCCCATCATCGTGACGTTGATTTTCCCTCCATAGAGGCTGTATTAGTTCAGGCGGCAGATACTCTTTCAGCAGCCCGGCCTGGTGCGCGGCGTGAGCTTCTGGAGGCCTATATCAAGAGACTGGAGAAACTCGAAGAAATAGCCAATTCTTACGAGGGGGTATCCAAATCCTTTGCTCTTCAAGCAGGTCGTGAGATCAGGATTATTGTAGAAAGTCATAGTGTTTCTGATGAGAAAGCAACGGTAATAGCCAAAGAGATTGCCCAAAAGATAAAGGATGAATTGGACTATCCAGGACAGATAAAAGTTACTGTTATACGCGAGACGAGGGCTGTGGAATATGCCCGATAAGATTAGCGTTCTGTTCTTAGGCGATATAATCGGCCGTCCAGGGCGTAAAATATTGGAGAAATATTTGCGTTCCCTCGTCAAGAAACATTCTCCTTCTCTAATCATTGCCAACGGCGAAAATGCTGCTGGGGGATTAGGAATTACAGAGAAAGTGGGACAGGAGCTTTTAAACGAGATTGATGTTCTAACTTCAGGAAATCATATCTGGGATAAGAAGGAAGCGCTCGATTACCTGGCTCGTGAGCCGAGACTCCTTCGCCCTGCTAATTATCCGCCTCAAAATCCAGGAAAAGGCACATACGTGTTTGAGGCCGCGGAGGGAAAGATTGGCATCTTGAATTTGCAAGGAAGGGTCTTCATGGAACCCATAGATTGCCCCTTCAGAAATTCTGATGAGGAACTCAAAAAACTCAAGGCCTCTACCCCGGTAATAATAGTTGATTTCCATGCCGAGGCCACTTCAGAAAAGCAGGCAATGGGCTGGTATCTGGATGGAAAAGTTTCAGCCGTTATAGGAACCCATACTCACGTTCCCACGGCTGATGAGAGAATCCTGCCCCAGGGAACAGCTTTTATCACTGATGTGGGGATGGTTGGCGCCTGCAATTCTGTAATCGGGATCCGCAGGGACCAGGCTGTAAAAAGATTCCTCACCGGCCGGCCTCACCGCTTTGAACCAGGAAAGGAAGGAGTATTTTTATCTGGTGTATTTGTCGAGGTCGACCCTAAAACAGGGAAAGCTCTTTCTATCCGCAGAGAAACCATAATCGAGGAAGAAAGTGGAGATTAACAGACTCTTAAAGCCTGACAAGATTTATACTGTTTCTGAAGTTACGCGGATGATCAAGCAGGAGCTGGAGAGTGCATTCCCTCAGCTATGGGTGGAAGGGGAAATATCCAACTTCTATTGTCACCGATCAGGTCACCTATATTTCACGTTGAAAGACGAGCGAAGCCAGCTTCGCTCAATAATGTTTCGCTCTATGGCCCAAAAAGTTCCTTTTGAATTGGAGGACGGACTCCAGGTTGTTGCTCGTGGACAGATTAATGTCTATGAACCCAGAGGGGAATACCAGCTTATGGTGGAGGTGGTTGAGCCCAAGGGCAAGGGAGCGCTCCAGCTGGCCTTTGAGCAGCTAAAGGAGAAGTTAAAGAAGGAAGGCCTCTTCGATCCTAAGTACAAAAAGAAACTTCCGCTTCTTCCCAAAAAAGTAGGGATCGTCACTTCCCCGAGTGGAGCTGCCATCATCGATATCATCAGGACTCTCGAGCGGAGGTTTGCCCGGCTGCATATCCTTATCTATCCCGCCAGAGTTCAGGGAGAGGGCGCAGCGGAAGAGATTGTCGAAGGGATAGATTATCTGGGTGGCGTTGAAGATATTGATGCGATCATTGTCGGTCGAGGAGGGGGGTCCATAGAAGACCTGTGGGCTTTCAACGAGGAAAAGGTTGCCCGCTCAATTTTCAGCTGCCCTGTTCCCGTAATTTCAGCTGTCGGCCATGAGATTGATTTTACTATTGCAGATTTTGTAGCTGATATCCGGGCCTCGACTCCCTCTGTAGCAGCAGAGATATTGATCGAGAAAGAACAGTCCTTTGAGGAGTTAATAAAAAACTTGGAGAAAAGAATGATCCACTGCCAGCAATATTTCCTCCAGGAGCAAAGACACCAAGTTTTTAGCCTCGCTCAACACAGAGCTTTTCAGAATATGAAGGTAAAACTGTTGAATCTTGAACAAAAGGTTGATGACCTGGAGACAAGAGCCTGGAACACCCTCAGGGAAACGCAGCAAAAGATCGCTGAGGACAAATCCGCGGCTTTCCTGATGGAAGAGAAGATGCGCGGCGCCTTGAGAGGAATGCTCCAGCATTTCCAGGCGCAGTGGGAAAGGCTTTCTGCGCAGTTGCATAACCTCAGTCCCCTGAATATACTAAAAAAAGGCTATGCGCTCTGCTGGAGAGATGACGGCCAGTATCTAATTCGAAAAATAGATGAGGTTAAGAAAGAAGAGGAATTGACAGTTTCCTTTTATAAGGGGGAATTCGACTGTTTGGTTAAAAAAATAGATAGAGCTAAGCTCATTGAATCCAGGATTAGAGGAGAGTAATTAGTAGAGCCTGCTCCAAAGTGGAGGAATTCGAGGTCATTGCGAGGAGCGTAGCGACGAAGCAATCTCATAAAAAAAGTTGTAGGGGTTTGATTTATCAAACCCACCTTTTAATGTATGAGATTTCATCGCTTCGCTTGCAAAGACACAGAAACAGGAGTGATTGCCACGCTCGCTTTGGTCGCTCGCAATGGATTTGTAACAACGTTAATTGCTTTTATATTAGCAACTTGTAATAAGTGAAGAAGAGAAAGGAGATAAAATGGCTGCGCTTAGCTTTGAGAAGGCCTTGGGAGACCTGGAGAAAATTGTCGAAAAATTAGAGGTAGGAGGGCTTTCTTTAAGTGAATCACTGGCTCTTTTTGAGAAAGGAGTCAAGCTGGCAAGGTTTTTAAGGGAAGAGCTCGAGAAGGCCGAGAAGAAAGTCGAGATTCTCCTCAAGGATGAAAAAGGAGAGGTCAAAGAGAGGCCTTTCGAATTGGGGGAAGAAGAGGCGCCTTCAAAGGAAGAGGAAGAGGAGAAGGAAGAGGAAGAGGAGAAGGAAGAGGAAGAGGAAGAGGAAGAGGAAGAGAAGGAAGAGGAAGAGAAGGAGGAGGAAGAGGAAGAATCGTCAGAACCAGGAAAAGATGAAGACCTTCCCTTTTAAAAAAAGCTGTAGGGGTTTGATTCACCAAACCCGCACTTTAAGAAAAATGGGGCCAGGATGTTTTTAATGTCATTGCGGGGAGCGTAGCGACGAAGCAATCTCATAAAAAAAGTTGTAGGGGTTTGATTTATCAAACCCACCTTTTAATGTATGAGATTGCTTCGCTTCGCTTGCAATGACACAGAAACAGGAGTGATTGCCACGCTCCTTTTGGTCACTCGCAATGACATGTTATGTTTAACTTTGGGATGAAGGCTCAATGAGAATGAAAATCGAAGAGAGCATCAGACAGAAAAAGAAGGCCGTAGAGCGTGAGCTGGAAAGCATTCTTTCTCAGGAAAACTCCCTCCTTTTCCAGGCAATGAGGCATGCTGTTTTCTCTGGAGGGAAAAGATTTAGGCCGATACTCGCCCTCTCTTCAGGGGAGTGTTTTGGAGCCTCCCCTGATTTGGTCCTGCCTTTTGCCTGCGCCTTGGAGTTAATCCATAATTATTCGCTTGTCCACGATGACCTGCCTTCGATGGACAATGATGATTTCCGCCGAGGCAAGCCTTCCTGCCATAAAGCCTACGGCGAGGATATCGCTATCTTGGCTGGTGATAGCCTTCTGACCATGGCTTTTGAAATCTTAGCCCGGGCTCCTCTGAGAAAGAATCTCCAGATTAAAAGAGAACAGATCATCATGGAGATTAGCCAGTCCGCGGGAGTTAAAGGGATGGTCGGGGGACAGCTCATGGATATAACCCTTTCTCAAGACTCCTTGACAGAAGAAACCTTACATGAGCTCATCCTTAAAAAAACAGGCTCGCTAATTATCGCCTCAGTCAAAACAGGTGCCATTCTGGGTGAGGCAGGGGCTTCAGAGCTTGAAGCCGCTGTCAAATACGGGAGGAATGTAGGCCTTGCTTTCCAAATCAGGGATGACATTCTCGATTCAGGTCAAGATGCGCAAAAAGGCAATCATCCCAGGGCCAATTACGTTTCTCTGTTCGGGCTTAAAGACTCAGAACGCAGGCTGAAGGACTTTGTCGAGGCAGCAAGAAACGCACTGGATGAAGCTTCTTTGGAATCTGAGGAACTTCATTATTTAGCTGCGAAACTTCTAGAGCTTGAGAAAAGGAGCTAAAATGAGCAGAATTATTGACGGGATAGAAAACCCGCACGATTTAAAAAAACTCCCGATTAAAGATCTCCCCAAAGTCGCAAAAGAGATAAGAGACCTAATCCTTGACGTTGTCTCTAAGCACGGAGGACACCTTTCATCAAACTTGGGTGTGGTCGAGTTAGCTGTTGCTCTCCATTGTGTCTTTGATGCTCCTCGAGATAAGATTATCTGGGATGTGGGTCATCAATGCTACCCCCATAAGATTTTAACCGGAAGAAGGGAGGAGTTCCAGACTCTTCGCCAGTATCAGGGTCTGTGCGGATTTCCATCCCGGAGAGAAAGTGAATACGATGTTTACGACACAGGCCATGCCTCGACCGCACTTTCTGCCGCACTGGGAATGTCTGTTGCTCGGGATAAAAAGAAAAAAAACTATAATGTCGTGGCAGTTGTGGGAGATGGGAGTTTGACAGGAGGCGTAGCCTGGGAGGCCCTGAACCAGATAGGTCATCTCAAAGAAAAATTGATTATAGTTCTTAATTATAATGAAATGTCCATTGCTCATAATGTAGGAGCCATGTCCAAGTATCTCTCCTACATTGTTTCCGGGCAGCATTACCTGAAAATAAAGGACCTTGTGAAATCTATCCTGGGGATTATCCCTGCTGTGGGTAAGCCCATGATTAAGGTAGCCGGGGCAATGGAAGAAGCAATCAAAAAGATGGTTTTCCCTGGTTTGGTTTTCGAAGAACTAGGGGTGAGGTACGTCGGTCCAGTCCAGGGGCACAACATTAGAGCTTTGATCGATGTTTTTGAAAAAGCCAAAGATTATGAAGGGCCTGTGCTCATTCACTGTGTCACCCAGAAAGGAAAAGGGTATTCTCCGGCGATATCCAATCCAGAAGGCTTCCACGGCGCTGGCCCTTTTGATATCCAGACAGGAGAAGCCTTAAACAAGGATAAGAGACCAAGCTTTTCTTCTGTTTTTGGCCAGGTTGCGGTGAAAATAGCCAAAGAAGATGAGAAAGTTGTGGCTATTACGGCTGCTATGACCGATGGGACAGGCTTGAGACCTTTTGCCCATCAATTTCCTGAGCGATTTTTTGACGTCGGTATTGCCGAGCAACATGCCGTTGATTTTGCCTCGGGTTTAGCCCTCAGCGGCTTCAAGCCAGTCGTGGCTATCTATTCCACGTTCCTTCAGAGGGCTTATGACCAGCTTTACCATGATGTTTGTTTGATGGATCTTCCTGTCTTTTTTGTCCTTGATAGATCAGGTATCGTCCCTGATGATGGCCCCACCCATCAGGGCATAAATGATATCATCTACCTGAGGCATTTACCCAACATGATCGTCATGGCGCCTAAAGATGAGAATGAATTACAGCACATGATAAAATCCGGACTTTCTTATCCTCATCCCGCTGCTGCCCGTTTTCCTAAAGGAAAAGTTGTGGGTGTTCCACTGGATAAAGATTTTAAGGAGATCCCTATTGGTCAGAGTGAGGTCCTTAAGGACGGCAAGGATTTATTCATAGCCTTGGGCAGCATGGTTTATCCCGCACTGGAGGCAGCTCGGATGCTGGAGCAGGAAGGGATAAGCATGGCTGTGGTGAACGCCAGGTTTGCTAAACCTCTTGATGAAGAGTTAATCCTTCGCTTCGCTAAAAAAGGAAGTGTGATTATTACCGCAGAGGAAGGAGTTACAGTCGGCGGGTTTGGAAGTGCTGTTCGAGAGTTTTTAGACAGGGAGAAGAGGTTCGATATCAAATTCAGGAGCATAGGTCTCCCTCTGGAAATCTACCCCCATGGCAAGGTTGAACAGATAAAAAAGAAATACTTCCTGGATGAGGAAGGCCTTTTCAAACAAATCAAAGAATTTTACGCAGGGGATTGATTAGTTATAGGGGTTTGATTCATCAAACCCACGGATTTTGAACATGTAGGGGCTGGATTTGGTATAGGTTTTGGCTTTAATGTAGGGGTTTGATTCATCAAACCCACCATTTGTTTTTATAAAAATGGCTAAAAAAATAGGGCCTGTACATATCTTGCCCAAAAAGGAAAGGTCTTTATTGTAGGGGCTTGATGAAAAAGGAAAGAGCAGATAAGATTATCGCAGATCGTGGTTTAGCTGAGAGCCGCCAGAAGGCTCAGGCATTGATAATGGCAGGATTGGTCTTTTCAGAAGGGCAGAAGGTTGAAAAACCGGGTCAGATGATTGGAATAGACCAGGAAATTTCACTTAAAGAGAAAATGCCCTATGTAAGCCGTGGGGGCCTAAAACTTGACGAGGCACTAAAGGTATTTAATATCTCCCCCATAGGCAAGGTTGCAGCGGATTTAGGAGCTTCCACAGGAGGCTTTATTGATTGCCTACTGCAAAAAGGAGCAAAAAGGATTTATGCCGTGGATGTGGACATACGCCAAATAGACTGGCGCTTAAGAGAGGATCCGCGGGTAATTTGCATACAGAAAAATGCTCGCTATTTAAAAAAAGATGACTTTGATAATTCCCTGGATATCGTCACCACAGACTTGTCCTTTATTTCCGTGCTTAAAGTCCTGCCTGCTGTAAAAGAATTCTTGGGCGATGGCGCGCTCCTTTCTCTTATCAAACCTCAATTTGAGGTAGGAAAAGGTCAGGTGGGAAAGAAGGGAGTGGTCAGAAATCCCGCTTTGCATGAAGATGTCTTGGGCAAGGTCATCGAAGAGGCGTATAAAATGGGGTTCGCCCTGAGAGGTTTAGTCAAATCCTCTCACCTAGGCCAGAAAGGCAATCGTGAGTTTTTTGTCTTCTGGTCTTTAGAAGAAGAGGCTCTAAGTAAGGGCGAAGTTCAGAGATTGATCAAGGAGGCGGTCTGGAATGAAAAAAGTTAAACAAGCGGGTTTTGTTATAAAGCCACATGCTCCTCGTATCGAAAAAATTTTGGCAGAACTGGTCCGATACTTTGAGCAGAAAGGAATAGAGTGTCTCTTGGAGGAGGTAGCCGCACAAAAACTCAAAAGAGGCAAGGGCATACCGAGGGAGACGCTCCCAGGGAAAGTTGAATTAGTGGTTGTTCTTGGAGGCGATGGCACTCTGCTTAGCGTAGCTCATTTAGCAGCGCAGAAGGGCGTTCCAGTTTTGGGGATCAATATGGGAGACCTGGGCTTTTTGACAGAAGTGCCCATCGATGAGATGTACTTAGCCCTGGATGCTTTTTTAGGGGGAGATGAGAAGGTTTTGAGTATCAGGCGCATGCTCGAGACCAAAACCAAAAATAATGTCTATTATTGTCTGAATGATGTAGTCATCAACAAGGGAGCATTAGCCCGGATGATTCAGTGCAAGATTTGGATTGATGAGAAAGAAGTTGCAACATTAAGATCTGATGGCCTCATTATCTCTACTCCCACAGGGTCCACAGCTTATTCTCTGGCTGCTGGAGGCCCGATCATCCAGCCTTACATCCCAGCCATTATCATTGCTCCTATCTGCCCCCACACCTTATCCTTCCGCCCTATGGTCATTTCCTCCGCATCCATGATTAAAATTCGCCTCCTTACTGAAGGAGAAGAAGTCTACCTAACCCTTGACGGACAGCGTGGAAATCCGCTGGTCAAGAATGATGAGATAGACATCAAGCAAAGCGATTTCGAACTCCGCCTTATTTCTTCTCCTAAAAGGAACTACTTCGATCTTTTGCAGGAAAAGCTTGGCTGGGCAGAAAGATAAACGGGGTCAGACCTTCCAAACTTTCATATTTTCTTGAGTGCTTAGTAGGAATAGACAAAGTCAGGCTTCATAATTGAACTTCACAACTTTTATAATTATAACTTTTTGAAGTCATAAGATATGATACATTTCAAGCAGCTAAATTATAAAAGTTTGAAAGGTCTGACCCCGAGGGGTGACCCCGAGGGGCTATTTGACATTTTGAGAGCAGATAATTAATATTATTTTTCGTAATGAGTTATAAACCTAGAGTGATTTATGTTTCGGCCGAGCTCTCTCCACTTGCGAAGTCAGGTGAGCTTGCTGAAGTAGCTTCCACTTTGCCCAAATATCTCTCTTCTTTGGGGATGGAGATTTCCATCTTCATGCCCAAGTACAGAAATCCTGAGATTGAATCTTTTCCCAAGGAACTGGTTATTAGAGACCTCATGGTTCCTGTTGGGGAAGAAAAGGTCAAGGCTTGTGTTTATAAAAGCGAGCTGGGAAAATATGATATCTATTTTGTTGATAATCCCAAATATTTCTGGAGAGACTACATCTATGGTCCGGGCAAGGGAGAATATCTGGATAACGATGAAAGGTTTATTTTCTTCAACCGGGGAGTGCTTGAGTTCTTGCTGAAATCGAAAATGCACGTCGATATTATCCACTGCAACAACTGGCCCACAGCGCTTATTCCGGTTTTCCTGCAAACCCATTATTCGCAGAAAAGCAAGTTCAAGAATGTCGCCACGGTTTTTACTCTCCATAATATTGCCTACCAGGGGGAGTTCCCTCCTGAAACTCTAGCCTTAACAGGGCTGAACTGGAATTATTTCAATCCCCAGCAACTGGCCTTTAACGGCAAGTTCAATTTTCTTAAAGCGGGAGTGATTTTCTCCGATGTGCTGAACACGGTCAGTTCGGCTTACAAAAGAGAAATCCAGACAGAGAAGCACGGTTTTGGTCTGCATAAAATATTGAAGAACCGAAGAGATGTCTTTTTTAGCATCCGTAATGGCTTAGATTATGAAATGTGGAACCCTGAAACAGATCCATATATTGCTGCCAATTATTCTATCTCTAACCTTAAGCCTAAGAAAAAATGCAAACGTGACCTGATCAAAGAGTTTGGTCTTTCCCTCTCAGTCAAGACTCCTTTGATAGGCATGTCCTCTTTCCTGAGTTCCCAAAAAGGCTTTGATATTTTGCTGCAGATTGCGGACGATCTCATGGAAATGGACGTGGGACTTGCCATTCTCGGAAAAGGACATGAAGAATATGAGAACCGGTTTTCAGACATCCAGAAAAAGTATCCGAAGAAAGTAGCATTAGAATTCGAGATGAATCCTGGCTTGGCCCATAAGGTCGTTGCTGGTGCGGATATTTTTCTCATCCCTTCCCTTTACGAACCCTGTGGTTTGAATCAGTTATGCAGCTTCAGGTATGGTACGGTGCCTGTTGTGAGAGCAACCGGAGGATTAGGGGAAACCGTGAAACCTTTCAGCCTCGAAACTCTGAAGGGAAATGGCTTTGTCTTTAAAGATTATTCACCCCAGGCCTTGCTTACCACAATTAAGCAGGCTTTAAGTTGTTATAAAAAAACTAATTACTGGCAGAAAATCATGAAAGCAGGTCTTCGTGAGAATTTTTCCTGGGATACTGCAGCCAGAAAGTATGCAAGACTCTACCAGAGTGCTCTGGAGATGAAGAGAGGAGGTTAAGTTGGCAGAAGACATCATGAGCGTTTCCGATGATAGCTTTGAAGAGGAAGTGATTAAAAGTGAACTTCCGGTGCTCGTGGATTTTTGGGCCGCTTGGTGCGCCCCTTGTTACATGGTTGTTCCCACTTTGGAGCATTTAGTTCAAAACTACAAAGAAAAGTTGAAGGTTTTCAAACTTAATATTGATGAGAACATGAAAATCTCCGCTAAGTTTGGCGTAATAAGCATTCCCACGCTCCTTCTTTTCAAGGGAGGGGAAATAAAAGAGACGATAGTTGGCGCGCTTCCCCAGAATAAGATTATAGATGTTATATCTAAGCACCTATGAGGGAAACTTTAGATGTTGTCATCATAGGTGCCGGTCCGGCAGGCCTTGCCGCTGCTGTTTACACGGGCCGGGCAAGACTCAGCACTCTAATTCTTGAAAGGGGTATGCCCGGGGGGCAGATCCTCCTCACCGATTTTGTCGAGAATTACCCTGGCTTTCCAGAAGGAGTCGTTCCCGTTCAGTTGATGGATGATTTTCGTAAGCAAGCCGAGAAATTCGGGTCAAAAATAGAAACGGATGAAGCCAAAGAAATTAAAAGGCAGGATGACCGCTGGCATGTCTTAGGAGTCAAGGGAGAATATCCAGCCCGGGCAGTTATTATTGCTACTGGTTCGGCCTACCGCAAGTTGGGACTCCCAGGCGAGGCGAAGCTAACAGGAAGAGGAGTTTCCTACTGTGCCACCTGTGATGGTGCTTTCTTCAAGGATAAAGAAGTAGCAGTTGTCGGTGGAGGGGATAATGCTCTTACAGAAGCGCTCTTTCTGACGAAGTTTTGCAGCAAGGTTAAGGTCATCCACCGCCGGGATCAGCTTCGTGCCGTGAAAATACTCCAGGAGAGGGTTTTCGCCAACGACAAGATTGAAGTTCTGTGGGATTCTGTCATCGAGGAAATCTCAGGAGAGGGCAGGTTCGAATCCATAACCATAAAAAATGTCAAAGATAACAAGACTTCCAAGCTTAAGCTCGACGGACTTTTCATCTCTATCGGAACGGACTCTAATAGCGAGTTTGTGAAAAATCTTGTGGATTTGGACGAATGGGGACAGATCAAGGTCAGCCAGGATATGTCTACCTCTCAGCCCGGAATATTTGCTGCCGGAGATGTTACCGATGCCTGCCCTGAACAGATGGCCACAGCGGTAGGAACAGGCGTAGCCGCGGCCCTGGCTTTGGACGAATACCTGAGTAAGTAAAAAGGGGACAGGCTACTTTTTTCCCTGTTGACAGGATAAAAAGGGGACAGACTACAGTTTCTTCTCTAATTCTTCGACTTTCTTTTTCAGTCTTTTTATATCTTTTACAAGATCATAAAGTTGGGGAAGCAACGCTCTGGTTTTTCGCCAATCCCTGATATTCATATG